>Ga0209500_10001715_pt1 | contig 16166 bp, 11 predicted proteins | sample S_140212_EF_Meta_FD_187323 | JGI IMG/M metagenome (GOLD analysis project Ga0209500, IMG submission 187323) | Freshwater microbial communities from Lake Simoncouche, Canada to study carbon cycling - S_140212_EF_MetaG (SPAdes) (version 2) | ecosystem: Environmental > Aquatic > Freshwater > Lake ... | reverse complement strand
TCCGTGGAGATGTAGCCGCTAATGATGGAGCCGGTGGCGTAATGACACCATTCGCTTTTGGAATTCCAGTTATTAACGTCCCCCTCTTGCCTGAATCAGCGACTACTGGTGAACTTCACCTTACATTCCCACAGAACTTCATTGTTGGAATTAAGCGTGACATCACTGTATATCGTACATTCATCCCCAAGAAGGATTCAATTGAGTACACTCTCTACATCCGTGTAGGTTGTGCAATTGAGAACCTTGACGCCCATGTTGTAGTACACAACATTGGAATTGGTGGAACAGCAGTAACGTCTTCACAGACATCTACTTCTGGTGCCCTATCAAGCCCCACATCAGTTACAAAGTGGAAGCAATCCAGCGTCGTCTAATAATTTTATTATTACAGTTAAGAGAGGGATTTATTCCCTCTCTTTTCTGTTTTCTGGTATACTAGACCTAAAGAGAAAGGAACAAAAATGTCATTCCAATCATTAAAAATTAATGAACTACGATCAGTAGCGGAGAGTTTTGGTGTTGACTTAGAAGACGCAAAGTCGAAGGCGGCAATTATATTAGTTCTTGAAGAAGAAGGCGTAACATATGATCTATATGAAAGATTCTCAGACATTGAAAAAGAAGACCCTTCTGACATGATTGAAGCCGACTATGTTGCTGGTGATGCGCTTAAGTCTCTAGATACTGATAGTCAGAATACGGTACTTGTAAAAATGGATCGTCAGAATGGAATATATCAAACCGCAGGATTTACTTTTACCCGCGATCATCCATTCATAGCAATGACAGAGAGCCAAGCACAATTTATTTTTGATACTGAAAGTGGATTTAGAATGGCTACACCAAAAGAAATTCAGGAATATTATTCCTGAACGGAGGCGTTTTAATTGCATGAGATTTTTACCAATACGTTTCATAAGCATGAGATAATTCTATACAAGAATAATACTCCTACTAATCCAGATAGCACACCAACGGTGAACGTATATAATGCTGAAACTAGTGTACTTATTGAAAGTGGTTCAGCGGTTGCCACTGGCATTACTGGAGAATTTTATTATCAGATTACTCCCACTCTATCAAGTTTAGATCGGGTTTTAAAACTTGAGTGGACTTATGCTTTTAGTTCTTATCCTGTAGTAGACAATAGTTATGCTGGTGTTGTTACTCCATATGCTACTCTTTCAGATATTATATATGAGTTAAGTTTAGGTAAGTCTCCGTCAGATGAAAATTATATAGAGCCAGAACAGATTTTGTTTGCCGAAAGACTTGCTAGAATTCAGATTAATAATTATACTATGCAAACTTTTAGCAAGCGGGACGGCCAACAAACTATGTACGGCATAGGAGCAGATTCTCTTTTCTTAACAGAAAAGATGTTATCCATAGACTCAATATATGAAGATGACTTTCTTGTGTATAAGAAAACTCCGTACTATAATTCACTTAGCGATTACGATCTTGCGTTAAGTGAAACTGGAAAAACAATCCTTATTGCAAACCCACCTAATCAATCTGTCAATAGGGCTTTCGACCCATTCGGTAGTACTTCTAAGAGTCGTTTTGTTAACGGGAAGAGGTATTCTGTAAGTGGTGCTATTGGTTGGCAGAACGTTCCGCAAGATATTCGTGCTGCTACAGTAATGTTAGTGGGAGACATTCTGTCTAGAGATTACCAGTGGAGGAATAAGTACCTTAGCCGCGTGAATCTCAGCGAGATATCCTTTGACATTAATTCAGCGGCTTTTGTGGGCACTGGTAACGCTATCGTTGACTCGATTCTTGATTCGTATAAGAATGTTGGAATTGTGATCATATAATGTATATAAATAATTCATACATATCTACAGTAATGAATATGTATGCAGATATATACATTCAAGAAAATACTCAAAATGCTAGCACTATTCGATGTCTTTTAGAACCATCAAAATCTAGTGGAACCTCTACGACTGCTGATGGTAAACAATTTTCAAATGGTGCCGTTGGCTATAGAGAAACTTTACAATTAAGAGGAAAATTTTTGACGCAACTATCTAAGAGGTGGAGAGTCAGTAATATTAGATCATCAGATAATCAAATTATTTTTAATCAAAATGATCTTAATAGTAATCCTCCAACTATTTTTGAAGTATCATCTTGCCATCCCATGACCGATCCTTTTGGCAGGCTTTCGCATTATGACGTAACTCTAGAAAGGGTAAACGTACAAAATAATGATACAGGTTGAAGTTAATTTAAATAATTTTAAAAGACAGATGAATAGTCTAAATAAAAGTCTTGAAGACTTGCCGTCAAAGAAGAATATGAATAATATTACAAGGGCGGCTGGATCAATTGCGGCTAAAAGTTTTGTAAAAGATTTAAATTCTACTTCAAAAACAAATAAGAAAGCATACCATCACATCTATGAGTGGAATAGCGTGGGAGTAAATAATGCTAGACTTTTTACTGTTTTAAAATCTGGCGTAGACTCAAATAATATATCACTGGCCATTAAATTTAAAAAGTCAACTACAAAGGTTCCAATTGCAAAGAGGCTCCAGAGGCCGGGACCGTCTGGTAAAGTTGTTACTAGGACTACAGTATTTAAAAATAAGGCTGAGGTTATGGAAAAGAATTCTCCAGTCTCATTTACTGCTAAAAGAAACATTGCTTTTACAACAACAGGAAAAGATATTGTTTTTAAGAAGCGTGGTTCTTTTATTACTGTTAGGCGACCGGGTGGAGATGGAACAACTGGGGCGGTAGAGAAATTTACTAAAAAGTGGGAAAAGACTATGCTGCGGCCAGCCATAAATAACAGTGGTATTTTTAATAAACTTTCAATAGATATTGCTAAAACAATGAGCAAGAACACTTTCAGTTCATCAGACATAATTCAATGTATTGCGGCGGTGTGTGAAAAGTATGAATATACTAGGAGGGAGTTCTAATGGCTAATTATTCAAAGATTGCATTCTCTGACGTAAGGTCGTACTTGTGGGATGAACTTAAAAATACTAGTGTTCTTTCTGCTAATGATTATTGGTCAGAATCCTTCAATGCCTATTTGAATCCAATAATTCCAGCGCAGCAAGTGCCGGAATTTCAGAATCTTCTTCCCGGCGTTCCGTATATAATTTATGATGTTGAAACTGAATCATATGACGATCAATTCTGGATTTGTCAAGAAACTGTTAACCTGTATGTTTTAGCAATCAACTATGAAAAAATATATGAAATACTTGAATTGACAAAAGATGTATTCAGGAGATTTGATCAATCTGCAAACGATGTCAATAATTTTAATAAACCATCAATATTTAGATTTTTAAAAATTTCTATAGATGGCATAATATCTCCAGAGTATGGCGATCAAGAGGGTGGAATTCAGGCGGGGACTGTAAAGATTACATACCAGTACGTCAGAGAAATTAACCATCTAGGAAGATATTCTACATAATGCTTTGAGACGCTTCTATGTTATTATGTTAATGAGGAAGTGTCACCCAAATTATTCATAAAATAAAGGTGGTGAAAAATAAATGGCAGTTGACGTTAGAAATGTAGTGGTTGGTGCAGCCAACCTATTCGTAAGTGTTAACTCAGGAGCAAGTCGTCCCGGTTATAACGGTTCAGCAAGCACCGAGTTTGGTAGTTCAGGATCAGCAATTGTTGGTGCAAGCGCAGAGAGTGCAGCAAAAACACTAAGGTCCGATTCAACTAACTGGAGAGAAGCCGGTCTTACAACAGAAGGTTTAGATATCTCCTATGAACCGAACTTTGGCGAGGTTACTGTAGACCAGTTGCTTGACGTTGCAAAGATTTTCAAGCAGTCACTTCGTGTGACTATGAAGACTTCATTGACTGAAGCAACACTCCAGAATATGGAACTTGCTTTTGGTCAGCAAAGTGTTACATCTTTTACAGCATCTAGTACGATCCTATCCTTAGCGGCAGGGTCACTTGGTGCCGAACCAATTGAGAAAGCACTTATTGCAGTAAGCCAATCTGCTCCTGAGGGAGCAGTCTGGGGCACTGGTGGTAGTGCAACTCCCCCAACAGGGTATACTGAAAGAGTTTACTTGGCCCGTCGTGTTGTATCTATGGATACCGTAGCACATGGTCTTAAGCGTGACTCAGCAACAATGTTCCCCGTAACATTCCGTTGCCTCCCAGATACTGGGTGGAACGGTTCTGAATACGGAAAGATTCTTGACAGAGTTTACACAAATCAGTACACAGCACTATAATTAAAACTTAATAGTTTAAAGATTGTCCCCGCTCACAAAGCGGGGGCTTTCTTTATGTTTTAAAGTATTAGTTTGATATAATTTAGATGACACTAGGAGGAAGCCTTGGCAACTACAGTATATGATCAAATAGAAATTCAACTAACCAATGGTGATGTTATTAACATTCGCCCATTACCCATTAAAACCTTAAGAAAGTTTATGGACGTTATAAAAAAACTAGATAGCACTGAGGTAGAAGATGAGTCTGCTGCTATGGATGTTTTCATTGAAGCATGTATGGTTTGCATGGAAGTAGTTAAGCCTGAACTTTCAAAAGATCAAGATTTATTTGAAGATTCAATTGAAGTACCAACAATGATGAAAATTCTTGAAGTGGCTGGAGGACTTAAACTCAACGACCCAAATCTTCTGGGGGCGGCTCTAGTTGGGACAAACTAGACCTAGCCTCCTTAGAATCAGAAGCATTTCTGCTGGGTCATTGGAAAAATTATGATGAACTTGAGGAATCACTTACAATTGAAGAACTTATACTCACAGTTGAATCCTTACGCGATAAAGAGCATCGCCACCATAAGTTCCTTGCTGCCATGCAGGGAGTTGACCTTGACGAAGAGAAAGTCACAAGAGATATTACAACTCTTAGTGGAGGGTCAGCCGAAAAGTCTGGCTTTGGAATTGATCAAGGTGTTGGATATGAAAAAATTGGCGGGTAATATTATATGAGTCGCGTAGAACTTAATTTTGTTGCTACTGGAAACTTTTCACAATTAAAGGTACAGTTAGATCAAGTTCGTAAGAACGTTGAGCAAATCAACAAGGCTTCTATGGGTGTTGGTATGAATAGCGATCAAATAGGTCGCATGAAATCGATGGTCGCTCAATATGACAAAATAGTTCAATCTTCCGGCGCGTTCCATAGGAGTGTTGTACAAACTCAAGGTGTTACTGAAAGGTTCGGCCAGTCTCTACAAAATCAGACCATGAAACTTGGTCAATATTTTCAGGCTATTAAAACAAATTCAGATAAAACTGGAGGTTCGTTAAGGCTGCTGGCTGATCAACAAGTAAGACTTAGCCAGTCAATGATGAGGTCTGATCCATTTAATCAGGGGCGGGTATTTGTAGATACTCCTAGAAAAATAAATGCTATCACTAATGCAACCGCTATTGCTACAAAGCAGCAACAGTTATATAATCTTACTCTTAGAAATGGTGCTAATGAACTTATTAACTGGGGTAACTTAGTGTTGGTCTAACATTACCAATTGTTATGTTCGGTAAGCAGGCATCTGAAGTATTTATCCAGTTTGACAAAGAACTTGTTAGAATGCAAAAAGTTTATGGTACGGGTTTGATTGCTGCATCAGATACTGTTGTTAAGGGTATACGAGCAGATGTTTCTAAATTAGCAACTGAACTTGCCGGGGCGTATGGGCAATCTATAACCAATACTGCTGGAATGGCCGCTGACCTTGCGGCTACTGGTCTAGAGGGTAATAAATTATTAGATGCAACTAGAGAGGCCAGCAGGCTATCAATCCTTGGAGAGGTTGATCGGCAGGCGGCGGTAAGGACTACCGTTTCTTTACAAAACGTATTTAAGTTAAGTACTAAAGAACTAACTGAATCATTTGACTATTTTATTGCTGTATCAAACCAGTCAAGTTTGAGTCTTTTAGACCTTACGGATGCTATTCCTAGGGCTGCACCAGTTATCGATGAACTTGGCGGGTCTTATAAAGATTTGGCGGCTATGATGGCGGCTATGGTTGAGGCTGGCATCCCTGCTTCTGAAGCCGCCAACGCAATTAAATCATCATTAGCGTCCTTAATTAATCCAACTGAACAAACTAGAAAATCTCTAAAAGGATTTGGAATCGACTTAGTTGGTATAGTTGATAAAACTGGCGGTAAACCAGTAGAAACATTTAAACTTCTTGCAACAGAAATGGGAAGGCTTGACGAGTTGTCACGCGCCCGCGCCATCGAACAGATTTTTGGTAAATTCCAGTTCGCTAGAATAGCAGCATTGCTAGATAATATTAATACAAAGGGTACACAGACTGCTAGAGTTTTTGAATTGATGGGGGCAAGTTCTGGAACCCTTGCTAACCTAGCAGCATCAAACATGAAGCGGGTAACTGAATCTACAAGTCAAAAATATACAATAGCAATGGAAAGTCTTTCTGCTGCACTAGTACCAATTGGAGAAAAGTTTACAGAAGTATTTACAATATTGATGGAACTTTTTACAAAAATTTTTACTTTTATTAACGACAAGGGCCTTGTTAATGTATTTGTTGGACTTGGCCTTGGCATTGCAGCGGTTGGTCCAATAATTATGACTGCTGGTACTTTGTTCGGTAACTTTTTCGGATTCCTTGGAAAGGCTGCTGCCACAATAAAAAACTTAGTCAATGGTTTTAGAACTTTTGGTCAAATTGCTACCGCAGAAACTTTAGCAGCCAGTAATGCAGCAGAACTATTCAGCGAAAAAATGGTTCAAGAAGCCGCATCTATAGATGTTGTAAAAGCGGCCCTTCAAAAACTTAATACAGAACTAATGCATCTTATTGTTAATCAAACAAGAAGTGCTGGAATTTCAATGGCTCCCGCTGCTGCTGTGCAGGCACAAGCAGCCGCGCAAGCGGCGGCAGCAAGTTCAGCAGGAAGAATTGGATCTGGGTATCTTGGGAGCACTTCAGGTCAAGTAGGATCAACTGTTAGTCAAAATATAATTAATTCTAAAGGAATAGGCTCGCAGTTTGCTCACGCTGTGCCGAAAGGCGAACTTACTGCCCGAGGATTAACAGTTGCTCAGTCTATGAATCCCGGCACTGGGGTATATACTACGGGCGCTGCTGCCTCCCTCCAGCAGGCAATGCAGAAAACCCATAGGATGGTAACTCTGTTAATGACAGAATCACAGGCTGAAATGCAAAGAGCAACGATCTTTGCAGAGCAAGCGGGTATCAGTCTGGCACAGGCAGAGGAGATGATTGCCAAAGACCCGGCTACCTTTAGAAATCTATATCCAAGTGTTACAATATTAAAATCAACAATGGTCAGATATTCAACTATGCTTGAGTTTGTAGATAAAAAATTACAAACTGCTACAGAAAGTGAAAGAAGAAGAATTGAATACGCTTCCAGAGAGATACAACACGGGATGGAAACAGGTGAGGGTGCCAGAATTGCTAAAGGAACTGATATATTACTATCGATTGCTACCCAGACCGCAGGGGGTGCCCGACAATTTGATGCCGCTATGAATAGACTTGTTGCTGACTTAGTTGCCAAGGGTGACATAACTGACGCTGTTATAGCATTAGCAACAAGAAATTCTCAATTTACAACAAGTCCTACAGGAGCCTTAAGGCCCCTAACTATTCAGCATGGGAAAGGGGTTCGCGCTGGTGCTAGCGGCGGTCAGGCTGCGGCGTATCTTGGAGGAAAGGATATGTTAACCGATCCATCAGAGATGAGTAGAACTACACAGTTGAAGCAAGAGCGTGATCGTCAGATAGATTTGATTAAACAAAATAATATTGCACAGCGCGAGGCTGGTCGGGCGCTTGGAATAAATACGTCTGAGATTAAAGAAAATAATGCAGCCCTAAGCAGGGCAAATGCAAAACTTCAGGCGCTTGATCTTTCAAGAGGCGAGTTGACGATTAAAACTGAAGAAGAAATAGCCAAGATGACTGCAAACTCTATGGGTCTAAGTAAAAATACACAGGTGCTTGAAGCAGCCACCGCCTTTGGGAAAACATATGTTCTCGCCCAAGAGGAAGAAATACAAACTTTATACCGCCTTGACGAAAGTGGAAAAGCCATAGTTATACAAAATCAAGAACAAATGATAATTAATGAACAAGGTCAAGAAGTAAGTGCATCTATAAATAAAAATCGTCTTATGGCTTTACAGGCTGAGAAAGCACTTGATGGACAGATTAAACTTCTTACTGAAAATTCAGCGGTTTTAGCAGCAAATGAACAAGAACTAACATTAAACCTAGATCAACTTTCTGCTAGTAGTCAGGCCGCTGCTGCTGGAATGGCGGCTAACAAAGAAGAATTACAAGCGGCGGGTCGAATGTTAACCGCAGCATTTAATCAACAAGGTCTTGCTAGTGAAGATAGAGTAAGGTTGATGAGAAATCTTGACCGGGCAGAACTTGAGAGTACTGAAAAAGTTATAATGTATAAAGATAGAGAAGGAAATTCTATTCTTAGTCTGATTAATAGTGAGCAGGGACTTATTGCAAGTTATGATATTGCTACTGGTAAAATGGTAAAAGCAAATGCTACTAATGACTTAGAGACTATGGCCCGACAAAGACTAACTCAAGCATATCAGTCTGAGATTGCTCAAGAACAACAATTGCTTGGTAAAAAGAGACGAGAACTTGCGTACCTAGATGTACAGGCTATCGTCTTTGATAAAAATAGCGCACAGGGGCAGAGGATTCAAAGTTCACAGGAGGCTTTGAGGACTGCTATAGATGGTCACACAAAAAAGATTCTTGAACTTACGACCCAAGAGGCCCTTCTTGAGAAGGCAAGGCAAAGAGAAGTAATGTCTTCTACTGCTAGAGTCAGAGCGGAAGCCTTAAGGGGTATAGAAGGAAAACTTTCTGAAGATCAACTAAGTTTAAGCAAAGTGCAACGTTCTCAAATATTGAGAGGTTTGACAACACAAGAAATGCTATCTGTAGAAGGAGTTGTTGCATCCCAAAACCGATTGGGCCAACAAACTATCTTCCTTACGGATCAAGTTGGTAAGACTGTGATAGCATATGTTGCTGATGAATCAGGAGCAATGAGACGTGCCGGTGCCCCTCCAGTTCCTACGGGACCAGTACCAGTAGGCGGCGGCGTAGGCCGCACATTTAAAATGCCTAAGGGTGCTGGAATGGGTGCTATGGGAATAGGTATGGCCGCAAGTATGGCGGGGGGCGCAATGGGAAATAGTGCTTTAATGTACGGAGGTATGGCATTATCTATGGTTCCTATGCTGGCTGCGATGAGTGGACCATTAATTGTAGCCCTAGCAGGCATTGCCGCTATTGGATTCGCGATCTTTAAACTTATTGAATACATGAATAATTTTAATGAAAAAATGACAGCAATTGGAACTGCTGCTGCGGCTAGTGAAGTTGCCTTGAACCACTTTGGCAAAGAAACATATACTTTAGTTGATGCAACAACAAAACTTACGGATGGTACTGCAAAGGCTGCTGAAGAAGTTGATGTTCTTGCTAAGTCTTATGCAGATGCTGGTGATGAAGTAACAAAGGGATTCTTGAAACAAATATCTGAAGCAGATCCAGAGCAGGCGAGTAAAATGTTGGTCGATAGATATATGGCAAATATTGTTTCTGGGTTAACGGAAGAGCAATCTAAACTTGATATTGCTGCCATCCTGAAACAAACAAAAAGAATAGATCTTACTACTAATATTAATTTAATTATTGATAAAATTGATATTAAAGACCCATCTAAAATGCTTGGATTCCAACTTCGTGGGATTATGGATGACATTAAAAAAGAAACTTCTGATGTTACATCAGAATTTATCTATAGTAGTCTTTCTAATTCAACAGGTTCACTCGGCGGGGAGGCAGCATCATTTTTAACTAATTTTATAGGATCCTCTGGATTCCAAGGGACCCTTGATAATTGGCTGGTTACTAATATTATTGGTTCAGACTCTATGACCTCTGGAATTGGCTCTGGGCTTATCAAGTATCTTAAAGGTGTAGGAAAAGAAGTTGTTGATCTTCAGGCTCAATACGTTAGGCTGGGGTCAGCCTTAGGTAATGCTTTCAACACCATGCCAATTGATCAATTAGATCTAGCATTAGCCGCTACATTCCCAACAATAGCAGAATTTAATCTAATGACAGACGAACAAAAAGCATTACATGAGACGGCCTTTGATGAAATGATTAAAAAAGTTCAAGAATTGAACCCCGAATATGCAGCAGCAATGTTGCAGGCTCGCGCTAGCGGCGCATCGATGGAGGCTGTTACTCGCGCTGGAGCATTAGCAATTAGAGGAATGATAACAAGCGTAGAAGATTTTAAAAAAGCAACAGAAGACCCTGTATACCTGAACTTTATTATTAGAAAATATACGGAAGAAGAAAGTTTTAAAACAATAACGGAAGACGCCGCTCAATATCTTAACACTGGCACCGCTAGTAGTACAGAAACTGCCACTAACGAACCAGATCCTGTGGCAACGCTTCAAGCCCAATTTGCTCAAGAGGATAAGCGTAAGTCTGAGGATGATGCTATAACTTCTAAGTACAATAAACTTGCTGAGGCTCAAGATAAGGTTATTGAAAGAATAAATAAGGAGCGTGATGCTCGTCGTAAACTTAGGGAAGAGCAGCAGGCCAATAATGACTTTATGCTTACTGAGATGGGCCTTAAGAAACAGATTAATGAGGCTTTGGCTTCCGGCGATCTGGCCGGGGCGGCTATGCTACAGCAGCAGTTGGCGAATGAGCAGGATAAGAAAGATGCTGATGATAGAGAGAACAGACTTAGTGCTGCCGAAGATAAGAAAATTAAAGCGGCGGAGAGAGAAAAGAATAGCATTGAAAAGCGTCGTGCTGCTGAAGTTAAGGCGCTTGAGGCTACAAGAAAAGCCGAAGATCGGGCCAAACAATTATCTGATGCGCGTAAACAAGCCGCCGACAAGGAAGCGGCAGCGGCCACGGCAGCAGGAGAAGCACAGTCTGATGCTGGAGTAGTATTTGATAGAGTATTGGGACAAATTAGAGATAAATTTGGAGTTGTATATTTTAGTACTCCAGAAGCAGCCATGAATGACTCTTTAATTGCTAAATTACGTCAGCAACTTGTTGACATGGGCGTTCCTGCCACCACAGCCGATGGGTACATAAAAACATTATGGGAAACTTCATCTTCCGGCACCCTTGATTCAAAAAAGTTTGATGCACTTGTAACTTCATTAAAAGGAGTTACTGACGCTGCTACATTGGCAACAATTATTCTAGATGCTCAAAATAGAGTATCAGAAGACCCAACAACCACTATGGCTGCGGCAGTAAGAGCAGCGGTGATGGAAAATATGGGCTTCAAGCCTGATATGCTTGCTAACCCAGCACTAGATAAAATTGTATCGGACATTCTTAAAACAGTAACAAAACCACCAGTTGTACAATCGGGACCGCACGCTACTGGTGGACCAATTTCTGGACCGGGCGGTCCTAGAGATGATCGTATTCCCGCTATGCTTTCTAATGGTGAGTATGTTATTCAAGCAGATTCAGTTGGTCATTATGGAACCGGCTTCTTTGATGCTGTTAATGCTAAAAAGTTTGCTGGTGGCGGTGCAGTAGGAGGTAGACAAGATGTTGAGCAAGGAATTCGTACAAACTCATATAGGTCACCAACTGGATCTATTAGGTCTTACTCTGGCGCTCTTAACCGCGCAAATAGTGAAGTTGAAAATCCATCACAAAGTTGGAACCATTTATGTCAGTCGCTTGCTAGAACTATTGCGGGCGCTGGACCGTTTGGTGAATCTGCCTTAAAAGCGTGGAATTCTATACCTAAAAAGAATAAACATTCAGGAACTCCACCGGGAGGAGCAATAGCATACTATGGCTATTCTGAACCCGGTCATGCGGTGTGGGTTAATGGTAAGGGTCGTGATGGCAAGACGTACGTCACTAGCAGCCCGTGGCCGGGACTTATTGACCCCACAGAGGTAGGACGTGTTCCGTATAATTCTTTTTCTGGGTATGGATACCGGGGCTGGATTGACTCAACTCCATCTGGTAGATTGCCAATTAATACAGGAACACAGCCACCAACACCAAGAACTACCCCACGGCCAAGGGCTACACAGCCACCAACACCAAGTAGAACTCCAAATCCTACTCCTTCGGCAGCAAGAAGAGCAGGAGTAATTCCATTCTCCGCTGTCACTGGAACTTTTATGGGGGCCTCAGATTTCTCTCCAATGGCAAGAAATATAACTAGTGGATTCAATATGGGCGGAATGGCTATGCCTAAATATCATTCAGGGGGAAGAGTTGCTTATGCTAAAGGCGGTGAAGTTGCTGCATTATTACAATCTGGAGAAACAGTTTTGACCGGCCAACTAACTGATAAACTCACCCCCTTGCTAGAATCAATCGCAAATGGTAAAATGGGTATGGGAGATATTACTAATAACATTGTTATTAATGGTGCAAACAAGTCTCCTGAGCAGATTGCCGACCTTGTGGTACAGAAAATAAATTCAACGATAAGTAGACAAACTAGAAATAATAGGGTGATGTAGTGGCGTTCCAATTGGCCCCGGCCATCTTTTTAAGAGGGTTGTATCCTTCAGCAGTACTTAACTATTTCATGCTGTCCGATCATTCAAGGGCACCTTTCCAGTTGGGCTTTGAGAGATATGAAAAGTCTGTGCAGATGGCTAATGGTGATACTAGAAAATTCGTTGTTGCTGGTAAAAGAAGTCTATCTTTATCTTGGACAAGCCTACCATCAACAGCATCTATGACTGTTGATAATGGGGCTGGCGCAAAAGACTTGCAATTATTTTATAATAATAACTATAATACTACAATCAGCGGATATATATTTTCTGATTCAACTACTGGGGCTGTAGGAACAGCCGCGTCCACTGGATTAGTTATTGCAGCATCGGATGCTGGTAAGGTAACAACAATGCCAACAGCATTAGGAACTAATAATGCTTCTGCTACTTTCTATATTGATTCATTCTCTATTACAGTTAATAAAAGACATTATGGCGGCGGAACAGCAATCACTGGTAAGTATGATCTATGGGATGTGTCTATGACACTTAAAGAGGTATAATGACAGCCAAGGATGACGCACTTGATATAGTTAAGACTAAGCCGTTCCTAGATACTGATCAAACTGTTCACGCGCAATGGAATCATCATCTTTATACGCAGCCAGATATTTATGGATATTATCCTACTAACACTACCGCTGAGAATTATTATGTCACTTCAACAGCATCAATATCTGTAAGCGTTAATTCAAATACTTTCACATCGGCATCATCAATAACTGGTCTTTCTACATTAAATTCAGAGAACGCGGCAAGAGTAACATTTGATGCACAGATAACAAACTTTCCAGTATCATATGATGATGTCTATACAGATTATTTGATAAAAATAACTCCTTATTCTGGAGGGGTTGCACAGTCAGCCTACATAGATGTTAAAACAATTAAACTTGTTGATAATGTTTACAATAAGTTTGAAATAATATTTGTTGGTAATTCAGAAAGTAGCACAAAATTTGATAGGCTTGATATATCAATTAAAGCCTGTGCGACCATTACTTCAGGTACGGCAAGTGTTGCTTTTAAGAATTTTGGTGTATCCAGAGTTTCTTCTGATGAGATTGAAGAGTTGCAGGTGGATAGGCTTTCTGAAATATTTACTCCCTACCGGCCCGGCGATCAACTTCTTGAGAATGATCTTCTAAGCATAGCCTCCCCATATAACATTGCGTCACAATATTATGTGATTATGGATGGATTTAAAGATAATACTGCAAATAATATTAATTTAATACCAACTGCTCTTAGTCCATTTAACGAATTTAAATATTTCATAACTCCACGCTCTGGGGATAATCTGACATCAAAAAGATTTAACATATTTTCAATTTATAACACTTCAGTAAAAACTAATCAAATATATATTAAAACTCAGAATATGGATATGCCTAACGTATACGAGGGCAAAATTAGTAGTGTTACAATATACATCAAAGAATCGGGTGCATGGACTTCCATAAAAACTATAACAACCGCTTCAGTAATTCAAAATGGATCATTTATCTTAACGTATGATCCCGATGCGGCGGTCTGGACAACTGGATCAATAACTTACCCACAGATTAACTCTACAACTGGTGCCCTTTCTGGTTATAAGAATATAGAGGGAATTCGTGTAATGTTTAGTTTGGAGGGAAATACTTATAGTGATGATACAAACAAATATTTACGGGCTAGGGTGATAGAAATATCTCCAAGGCTTAAGTTAGATTTGAGCAACTTTGTGATTAGCGGCAATATTAAATCTAGTGTAGATGAAGGAAACCTTCCTGTTCCAGTTGGAATGTCAAGTGCTAATGATGGAAATTTAGTGTTAGAAAATCTTCCCAGATACTCTTCGGGGACAAGTGGACCAGTATTCCAAATATTCAACAACAACGCCGGAAGTCCATTAACTGGACTAATAATGCCAGAAGTAAAATTTACAATATACTCAAATATTTATGATACAGTTAGCCCATCTACTTCTAGCGCACAAGTTAAACTAGCAACAATGTATGCCAATAACTGGTCAATGGATGGTATTGAGACAGTTTCCATCCCTCTCTCAGATTATGGCAAGCACTTGCAAGCAATGAAAGCACCGGACCTTTTGTTAATGACATCAAAAACCCCTGACCAGATTGGTAGTTTAAAAAAAATAGTTGAGTGTTTGCTTCAAGCCGGTGGATTCTCAGATTATGACCGTGATTCATTAAAACTAGTATCTGATCGAATAACTAACGAATACGGCAATAATGATATTTTCTTTTCAAATAATGAAAAGACAATATGGTCAGTATTGTCTGAAATATTCTTGAGTTGGCAAGTCTCTTACACATTCGACAGTAATGGTATATTACAGTTTAGAGATTTATTACGCGAGGCTAAATATAAAACTTATTCAAGTACTGGATTAGGAGTCTCTGGGTATTTTCAATTAACTGATACTGCATCAAATTCTTTTCTACCTAATATTTCTTCAATAACTCAAGACTCCAAAGAACCTATAGGATCAATTACTACTACATATCGCAATCTTTCATATTCAAAATCACAATCAGTTGAAAATAAAAATTTTACAAAATCGGGCGCGGAGATAGAGGTTACAAACTATTCACAATCCCCTTGGAAGCCTAACGATAGAAGAGTGCTTGATTGTGCATATTTAGAGTCCCCTCTGGATATAGATGATAATGTAATTACGGCGGGAACAAAACTTTGGAATCCCGGCGGTAAAGTTGGCACGTTGCCTCTAGGAATTTCAAATTTTAGTGGTTATGGAATCATTGAAAATGAAATAATATACTGGGGTGGGTTGGAGTATGCATTTTCCCCCGCTATTTCAGGGTTCTCAACTTATGAAACTATTACGTCAAATGAAGATTTGTTGAGCAAGGCAGCGGCCCGTCTAGGAGCAGATACTGCTGCAACTATCACTGCTGCTTCAGGAAATTCTTCCGCTGATACTGTTACAATGACAGCAAATAATAGTTATGTCGTGGGAGACACTATATATATTTCTATTCCAAATCGTTATAATAAATTTGTTACTGTAACGGCTAGGACTGCATCAACATTTACTTTTAGAGACGTAGTTACTTCAAACTATAATTATGCGGTTGACGGTATTGCTTCTAAATCTTTCTATCATTTATCTTATTATCCAACGGGGCGGTTAATGAACGTACAGCGTGGACTTTTTGGGACTAATGCTGCTCCTCATCAATACAAATATTCATTTTCAAATTCTTCTGTTTTTAAAGGAAAAGGCCAGAGCATGACCTTGGGTCAAACGGTAGATCATAACTCTCATGGAGTCCCCGTACTATTATCTCCTGAGAATGGAGTTAACTATTTAGGATTTTATCAAAAAGATAGTGAACTTTATAATCATTATCAAGTTTCAATAGAGCCAAGAGAGGGACTTAAGGGACTTAAAGGTCATCTTGGTTCTATCGGAATATTTATTGGTGCTACTACTACTTTATCTGGGGGAGCGGTTTCATTCTCATATAATGTTGCCGCCAACTTTGCAACAGGTATGTTTATAGAATTTTTTACAAAGGAAA
>Ga0209500_10001709_pt1 | contig 16216 bp, 23 predicted proteins | sample S_140212_EF_Meta_FD_187323 | JGI IMG/M metagenome (GOLD analysis project Ga0209500, IMG submission 187323) | Freshwater microbial communities from Lake Simoncouche, Canada to study carbon cycling - S_140212_EF_MetaG (SPAdes) (version 2) | ecosystem: Environmental > Aquatic > Freshwater > Lake ... | reverse complement strand
AAAACTTTAGAGGCACTTCCTAGTAAAGGTAAAAAAAATGTGCTTATGATATGTCCAGGATTTTCATCAGATTGTGTTGAGACTTTAGAAGAAATAGCAATTCAAGGAAAAGAAAGTTTCCTCGAAAATGGAGGAGAAAACTATGATATTGTTCCTTGCTTAAACGATAATGACGATCATATTAAAATGATGGAACATATTGTTAAAAAATATTTAATTAATTAATGAATTTATATTTATTGCTTAAAGCAATTCACATTATAGCTGTTATTTCTTGGATGGTAGGCCTTTTATATTTGCCAAGACTATTTGTTTATCATGTTGAAAATAATAGTCCTGAAGCTTCAAAAATTTTTAAAGTAATGGAAAAAAGATTAATGAAAATAATTATGAACCCAGCGATGATTGTTACCTGGTTAACTGGCCTGTCTGTTTTATGGATCTTAGGATTTAATAGTATTTTTTCTTTATGGTTATCTATTAAATTTTTATTTGTAATTATTCTTTCTGGTTATCATGGTTTTTTATCTAAATGTTTGAAGGATTTTGAATTAGAAAGAAATAAAAGAAGTTCTAAATTTTTTAGATTTATAAATGAAATACCAACTATAATACTGATAATCATTGTCTTTTTGGTTATTTTTAAACCTGCTTGAAATATAATTAATTATTGTTATATTCACTTCACGCCTAAAAGTTTCACAAGACAATCCCAAATACAAATGAACCTACAAGAGTTAAAGAATAAAACCCCAGCTGATTTAATTTTAGAAGCTGAAAAGTTAGGAATTGAAAACCCGAGCACAATGCGTAAACAAGAAATCTTGTTTGCGATTCTTAAGAAATTTGCTGACAAAAATGAAAAAATTACTGGAAGCGGTGTTCTTGAAACATTACAAGATGGTTTTGGTTTTTTAAGAGCCACAGAGTCAAATTATTTACCAGGACCCGACGATATTTATGTAAGTCCGAGTCAAATTAGAAGATTTGGTCTTCGAAAAGGAGACACGGTTGAAGGAGAAATTAGAGCCCCAAAAGATTCAGAAAGATACTTTGCGCTTTTGCAAGTTAGCAAAATAAATTTTGAAGATCCTGAAAAATCTAGAAATAAAATAAACTTTGATAACTTAACCCCTCTATATCCAGACGAGCGAATAAATTTAGAAGTTGAGTCTAGTAAAGCAGATAAAAAACCAGATTTAACGGCAAGATTAATTGATCTTGTAACTCCAATTGGAAAAGGTCAAAGAGCTTTAATCGTATCACCCCCAAGAGCTGGTAAAACAGTCATACTTCAAAATATTGCGCACTCAATTACAGCAAATCATCCCGAGATTTATTTAATAGTTTTGCTTATTGATGAAAGACCCGAAGAGGTTACAGACATGCAAAGATCTGTAAAAGGCGAAGTTGTTAGTTCAACATTCGATGAGCCTGCAATGAGGCACGTGCAAGTGGCTGAGATGGTGATTGAAAAAGCAAAAAGATTAGCAGAACATAAAAAAGACGTTGTGATTTTATTAGACTCAATCACACGATTAGGAAGAGCTTATAATGCAGTTGTTCCAAGTTCAGGAAAAGTATTAACAGGCGGTGTTGATGCGAATGCATTACAAAGACCAAAAAGATTTTTTGGAGCAGCAAGAAATATTGAAGAGGGTGGATCTTTAACAATTATTTCAACAGCATTAATTGAAACTGGATCAAGAATGGATGAGGTTATTTTTGAAGAATTTAAAGGAACAGGTAATGCTGAAGTTATTCTGGATAGAAAGATTGCTGATAAGAGAATTTTCCCAGCAATCGATATTACTAAGTCCGGGACTCGAAAAGAGGATTTATTATTTAAGAAGGAAGATCTTCAAAAGATGAATGTTTTAAGACGATTGATTGCTCCAATGGGAAATATGGAAGCAATAGAATTTTTAATTGGTAAATTAAGAGAGACAAAAAACAACGCTGAATTTTTTGACTCGATGAATAAGTCTGCTTAATTAATATTTAGTGGATTTGTCTTTCAGATCCAGGATTATTTCCGATAATATAAAAATTTATTATTTGATTAATAAGTAAATTTCTCTCAAGTAAAGTTTTTGCCTCAAGCAATCCTTGTTTTTCACTCACAGAGAAAGGACATATCATGGATAGTGAATTTATTAATTGATCGGGTTCAACTTTTTCAACAATCTTCCAATCCGTAGACAGGTGATGAATTTTAAATAGTTTTCTAGCTTTATCGATGAGTTGGAGTACGTCAATTTTATCATTAAATTTAATTTTTTCTAAATCATCTAAAAACTCATCATAAGTTACTCTAAATTTTCTATAAGGAAGAGCAGTCTCTGCCTCATCTAAAACTCTAAATCTAATTAGACCTTTTAAATTTATTAAATATCTACCATCAGCTGTTTTTGTATGCGTATCTATTTTGCCAAGGCAGCCAACGCTAAATACTTCAGGTTTTTTTAAATTATTATTTTGCTTGGTTTGGATCATTCCTATTATTTTGTCAGATGATAAAGCGTCTTCTGTCATTTTTTTATATCTCGGCTCAAAAATATTTAGTGGCAGGATTGTATTTGGAAAAAATACTGCATTCGCTAATGGAAAAATCGGAATTTCTATAGGAAGATTTTTATTCATTATTTTAAATGACTTAATAGTAAATTTTTAATTATTATTTCAAAATCTTTAGCAAATTTTTTTGAATCAAACAAAGGTGAATTGATAGCTTTGATGTGCAAATTCTTTCTTATCAAATTTAAACCATCTTCATTTTCAGAAAATTTGATAGCTTTTTGGTAGTATTCTTCTTGGTTATTAGCAACCCATTCATGCATACCAAGATTTTTATTAATACTTTCTCCACAACGTGATAAAAATCTATCCCCCCTCAGAGTTAGCATTGGTACACCCATATAGGCACATTCAAAGCTTGTTGATCCGCCATTGTATGGAAATGTATCAAGAAAAATATCTATTTTATTATATTCTAACAATAAACTTTCTCTAGATGTGGAGCCTTCTAAAATTAATTTAGAATTATCAATTCCATAAATTTTAAATTGATTATAAAATTCATTTTTGACAATTTTGTCGTCAAGTTCTGGCGCTCTAATAATCATAAAGCTTTGATTTATTTTTAATAAAATTTTTGACCATAATTTTATTACATCTTCATTAATCTTTTTTATTTGGTGAAAAGCCCCAAAAGTAACAAATTTATTTTTAAGCATTGGAGTTTCTTTATTTATATTTAAATTAGAATATGAGGGAATAGAAAAGGAATTCCATATGTTAGGCATCTGTAATATTTTTTCTGTAAATTGATTTTTTTCTGATATTGGAGTTACGTGAGGATCTCCAATTATATAATCAATTTCGGATATTCCTGTTGAACTCAAATATCCAGCCCAACTTATTTGTAGCGGAGCTGCTTTGTTAGCAAATATAGTAAGTCTATTTTTATCGGTGTGTCCTGATAGATCAATTAATAAATGTATATTATCTTTTTTTATTTTTGTTATGACATCTAAATCGTCACTTTTTTCAATATTTTCCCATTTATTAAATAATATTTTAAAATCTTTTGTTAATTCTTTATTCTCTTCGTTATTGTAGTATGCAAATAATTTAAAATTATTTTTTAAATTTTTTAAAAAATCATAAACAATATTTCCAACTGGATGATCTTTTCTTAAATCCCCAGAAATAAAACCAATATTAATTTCTTTTATGTTATAATTATAGTTAAAGGAGTTTGAGACTTCATTTATTCTAGGAACAAAAAAATTAAATTTATTTATTAGTTTATTATTTTCGTTAATAGAATAATCTTTTTTAAAGTTATAACAAAATATCAAACTTGATAATGTTTTATAACTCTTATCAAGATCAAAACTTTTTTCGTAGTTTTCTATAGATTTTTCAATATTTCCAATGCTAGAATGGCAACTTGCTAATTTTGCGTAAACCTCAGCTATTTTAGAGTTAGTTTTATTTATATTTTCTAATATTTCAATTCCTTCTAAAAATTTTTTTTCTATAATTAAAATAGTTACTTTATTTAATAAAAAATCAAAATCTTGAGGATTTTGTTTTATAGCATTATCTAAAATAGTTCTAGCTTCACAAATTTTTTTTAATTTTATTAGGACAGAAGATAAATTTAATATGATCGACTTTCTGGACGGTTGAAGAAAATTTGATTTTTTTAATTTTTTTTCAGCTTCTGGATAAAGATTTTCTTTTATATTATTTAAGGCTTCGTAAAATAATTGTTCGGCCTCATCAAAAGATTTCATTATTAGTGTTTTTAGAGATTTTTTTTATATTAATAAGTATAAAATAAAGTGATATAAAATTAAAATGCAAAACTCTATTCTTAAATTTTTAGCATTTTTATTCATTGTATTTTTAGTTTATTTTTTGTGGATTTATTTGGGTCCTTGGTCGCTATTTATTTTTTGGGCTTTATGTGGTCTTATTGATGTTTTAAGGCACAAAACATTAACAAGAAAAGTTATTAAACAATATTTTACAGGCAAAGGTATATTAACTTGGTTTTTATCACCTATAAATTTGTTTACCGATTTAATATCTCCTAAAAATTTACATGTTTATCAAATTGAGGACATGCCTCCTGATTTACAGTCAGAGATTTTAGAGGTTAAGAATTTATTTGATAAAAATATATCAAATATAATTCAAAGATTTGAAAATGCTGACAGTTCTCGCACGATGTTATTTTATAAATGGTATGATAAAAATTTAGATAGTCAAATTCTTGAATTTAATAAAAAATTTAAGTATGTCAAAACTATAGGAGTTTCTTTATTTAAAGAAAAAACATCCACTTCAAGACATTTTGGACCATTAAGGGTCTCTTTTAGAATGCTTTATAATTTTAATAAAGCTCAAAATCCTGGCTCTTACATTGAAGCCGATGGCACCATTAATGCCTGGAAAGACAAGTCGCTTTTTATATTTGATGATACTTTAATTCATCAAAGTTTTAGCAAAGAGGATAACGTTCGTTATTGTGCTTTTATAGATATTATTAGACCGAGTTATGCTTATCCAATTATGAGTTTTTTATTAATGATCGTAAGTTTTTTTATGATCAGAGTTAGAGGAATTTTTTATAAAAATTGGCAAATGATCTAATAATAAAATTTGTAGATTTTTTTATTTTTCTATGATTTTATTTCATTAATAATGCGGGTGTAGCTCAGTGGTAGAGCGAATCGTTGCCAACGATTAGGTCGTGGGTTCAATTCCCTTCACCCGCTCCAAATCTCTATATTTTATCTAACTTTTTAAAAAAACTTAGTAAGAAACTAGTAAGAAACTAATTTTTGATGATATTTTAACTTATTAATGAAAAAAATAATCTTAATTACTTTTACAACATTACTTTTGTTTTCTTGTGTTCAACAATCTACTTCTGAACTTTTAGATTCTGGTAAAATCTATATAGGAATGGATAAACAAAAATTTAGTTATGCTACTAATCGTACAGAATTTAGTGAAGACCCATTTAAATCAAATTGTTATAGGTATTACTTTCCAAATTTAAAAAAAGAAGTTTTGTCCTCTAAGAGCAGAAACAAATACTATGTATTTGAGAATGTTTCTAAACCAAGTAGTGGTGAGTGTGGATTCTTACAAGAAAAAGGAGACGGCGTTTTAGTAAAAATTTTAGACTCTATTCCAGAAGTAGAAAAATATATTGGTGAAAAAATAATTGTAAAAGAAGTTGTTAAAACTCCTGAGGTTAAAAAAGAAATTAAAGCAGAAGTAAAAAAAGAAAATACAGATGTTAAAAAAACAGTAGTTCAAAAGAAAAAAGGAATTGGAAAAACTATTTGGACAAAAACAGTTGCTAAGAGTGAATTTTACGAAACTTCTGAAAAACAAGTAGTTAGTAATTGGGTAAAATCTAACAAGTTATTAGATTTTCCATACCATGACTCTCAACTGAGATTAGTATTACCCTGTAGAAAAGATATTTTTTTATATGTACAGTTTAATCATCAACCCAATTTATTAGATGGAGAGTATTTAAGTTCTGGAAAAAAAGAATTACATTTTATTAATGTAAAAAGTAATCAACAAATTTATAGGGTTCCTATGACCTACGAATTCCCAAATAATTTTCTTAAAATATCAGAACCATCTTTTAATTTTTTTAGTGCTGAAGAAGATATCACTTTTGAATTCAAACATTATAGTGGAATAGGTTATTACACTTTTGATACGATTAATTTTCCAGAAAATGCTTGTAAATAAGTAGGAAAAATTATCTTAAATATAATTTAGAATAAATTTCAGCAATTTTTTGTTCGGAAAATTTTCTAAGATAACGACTATTCAACATATTAATACTTGTGTTACCAACTTTTGCGATTAAGTCTAAATTTCCTGATTTAGCGTAGGTCTCAATGAAGTTAGATGCTCTAAGACTATAAAGCGGTCTATGTCGCTTAGAGTCCTTATTTAAGACATACAGACCTAGTTTACGACTGACTTTAGTAAATATTTTACCTATCTTTCTCTGAAGTGTTTCTCTATTTTTTATATTGTTAAAGAATAAAAATTCTTTTCCTGTTTCATTTGGATATCTTTTACAAATTCTATTGAAGTAAATACTTTTAGCAATTGGATGACTTGGTAAAGGATTATTATATTTTTCAACTTTTCTATGAGGTGGGTCTATTACAAGTATTTCTTGTAACTTACCTTTTTGAATAGAAGTTATGACACTAATGTCATTATGAGTTAGAGATAGAAATTCTTTACCAGGTCTTAATGGAACAAAATAAAGAAAACAAACTACATCAGCAACTTCATCATATTCTCTGTATTGAGGATTTTCTTCAGCAATTTTTCTAAGTTCAAAAGTTATCTGGTGAATTTCATCTTTTGTGTAAGGTTCATAACTATTAGTTCTTTTATATTTAATCTTAGGAAAAGAAGGTGTTGTATCAACAGCATTAAGTTCAATTGCTTTTCTGAAAATACCTTTAATGACTGTGAAATAGTTATTGATAGTTTTAGGTTCTAATTTTTTATGAATTAAATTAAGTTTAATTTTTTCAAATTGTTCTGTTCTTATTTCTCTTATATTCATTCGTCCAATAACTGGTTCAATCTCAGTTTCATATCTAGTTAAACAAGTACGTGGTGAATTTTCATCAATCTCTTTTAGATGTGCTTTTTCTATTACTTCTGCGTGATATTTTTTGAAAAAATAATTACATTCTAAATCAGGAACAACGCTTTTTTTAATATTATAAGAATTATTGTTTTCAATCCTTCTAGTAGAAATAAAAGTAAACCATATTTCTTTTGCTTTTATTTCCGCTTCTTTTTGAGAAGAGGTGTTTAATGAAATAATTTGGTAACCACTTTTTCTAAATTCTCTTCCAACCCAGAATTTAGCATAGTAATTTTTACTTCTAGGTATTTTTACAACTTCTAAAGAGTCGCAATTCTTTACTCTTATATTTCTAAGAAACTTCGGCATTTTAATTTGGTAAGTGGTTCTGTTGAGAGGTCAAGAGCAAGTTAATACTCTTGACCATTAAGACTAATTATTAGTTACCTAGTTTCGCAAGTACTGGATTTGTTATTTCCAATTCTTTTGCTTTGTAGGAAGTAAAATAATCGTTTTTAACTTCTTTACCTTTCAGTGAGTTAAAATAATTCATAACTTTCTCTTCAACTTTTTCTAAGAAAGTTTTGTTTTCTGCTACTTCAACTTTAAAAGGTTTTTCATTCTTACTCACATTGTATTTTAATGTTTTAGAATTCATTTCTGTAAGAACATCAGAAATTACTTTCTGAACTTTCTTTGAAATTAACTTTAAAGCATTGGGGTCAATGTCAGCAATTTTACTGTTATTCTCTACAGCAATTTGTAAGAACACTTTTGGTGACTCAAGTTCATTGAAGTTCCAAATAGGTGATAATTCTTTTTTCATTACACCTAGAAAGATATCAATATCTTGTGCTGTAGTTTTAATATCAACTTTATTTAAGACTTTGTTTTTTTCATCATCTTTAAGAGTTGATAATTTATACATAGTAGTCCAACTTTCGGGTAATCTGTTCAAAGTAAACAACTCTCTACAAAGAGTAGATTTACCTACTTTTATATATTTACAGATTGTTGACTCAGATATTGGAAGAGTTTTCTTTAGAACTTCAAAATCTCCATCATCTAATTGCTTTTGAGCATCAGACAAATCCCTACAAACTAAAAATACTGACTTAGCACCAATGACTAAGTTATTCATTATTTGTTTGTAAAAATTTTCTACATTATATTTTTTAATTGCTAAGATTTGATTGTCAGTAAATTTATCAAAATCTACTTTCTTAACATCAACACTCTTTGTAATGATTTGTGTATTCATTACATCAATATTGGGTAAGTTTTTAGCAATTGTATTGACTGAAAGTTGAAGTTTTACTTTTCTTTTTTCAGTTTCATCTAAACTTGATTGTATATTTTCTATATTATCAAGTTTTTTTGTCGTTTCGGTTACATCTATTTTTATAGACATAATCCTCCTTTTGTTAAGTTATGAATTTCCATTTAGAAATTCAGAAGTTCAAAGAACTTCTTAAAACACATAGATATTGCGTTAGTAGATTACTCATTATGTGTTTTAGGTAGGTCTTAGAAAGCAAACTTTATTATGCTGCTTTTTTATAAACTTCGTGAACAGTCGTTGTGTAATCTTGAATATCTCTAGGTTTGTTCAAGTTTACCGTTTTCATTAATCTACGATTTTCAATGACATCATCACTGAAACTTCCACGAGATTTTATAACAAAATCTGAAAAGTAGATTGGTTTTAGAAATCTTCTTTCCACATATTCAGAACTAAGTCTTTGCTTGTCACTTTGTCTAAGAGGTGAATTGTAATTATACATTGATAAAACCTCTATGTTTTTGGATATTTCTGACATCTCTCATATAGTCCGAATAATCGTCATATAATTTGTAAGAATTATCTTCAGTATATTTTTTATACTTTTTATTTGTCGTATTAATTAAGTTTGAGTTTTGAACAAATATTTCATCAAACTGTTTGATAATGTTATCTAACATTTTTCATCTTTCTGTGTTGTTTATACTATTAATATAATCCTTTTTTTGCTCACTTACCTTAAACTGTGATGCTACTAGAATCACATTTAACATTTTGTGAAATACAGAAATTAGAATTATACCCATAGTATAGATATGGTGATTAACTAGATGAAAAACCTTTTACGCAGATACTAATAGACTCTGCGTAAACATTTCCATTTGGAAATATAAAATTATTTTATTTGGAATTAATAAATTTTAAATTAAGAGGTGTATTTTCCGGGAAAAGTACCTTTACAAACATTTTCTAAAATCTTTTGTGCTTTAGATATATTTTGCGACATTGTAATTGTTTTGGGATAGAAACCTTTTGTCTTAGTGTGGTGAAGTGACAAACCTCTTTTCGCAAACCTTCCAGGAGTAAAATTCCTTTTACCAGTTGTTTTGTCGTATTCTAATTTTTCTTTGAACCAAGGTTTAAGTTTAGCGTACCTATTTTCTAAGTGTTTTTGAACAAGATTCCATATTTCCTCTAATGTAATTTTTTTATTTTTTAATTGGTTCTCTCTTTTAATTTTCCAAGCAATAAGAAAATACTCAAAAGGTCTTATCTTTAAACCTTTAGTATTTGATGTAATTGAAAATCTGCTAGTTGGTGTTCTTATTGCTACCTTATCTTTAATTACTTTTAGTATTTCTTTTTGTATTCTTTGAGCAGTAAAATCTATTGGTATCTCTACTAATAAGGTATTTGGTGATTTTTTACCGTTATATAATTTAATTTTACTTTCTTTTTGATTAACAAATAAGTGATGATGTGTTTTTAACCACTTATCAAACTTAAGTTTTTTTATTAGGTTCAAATTCCATTCTTTATAGAATTCTCTATTTACTCTTTTATTTAAATCTTCGTCTTTCAAACAAGTTTGGAGATACTCAAACCACAATCTAAATGGTTGTGCTTCTTTATTATTTAATATCATTTTAATAACGAATATAGACTTATGTTAATTTATAGTTCTATTAGTTTCAAATATTAAAGTTTCACCATTGATTACCTTGTTCTTCCTGATACCAATTTTTTTACACACTTCATTTGAAGTGTAAACAGAAAGGAAGAAAATGAGTAATATTGCGTATTTAAGAGTATCGCACACAGAAAGTTTGAATGGTACGAGTTTAGAGGTACAAGAAAAAAGATGTAAAGCATTTGCGGAATTACATAATTTTAATATTGATTATGTGTATTCTGAGATTGTTTCTGGTGGTGTTGAGTTCAGAAAAAGACCAGTATTCCAAAAGGTTTTAAAAGAATTAAAATCAGGTTCTAAACTGGTGGTGTCCAGATTGGACAGACTCTCTAGGAAAGTCGTTGATACTTTAAGTTTAGTAGATGACTTTAAGAAAGAACATAAAGAAATCTGTATTACAGATATTGGTAACATTCATACTGATGGTGTTTCAAAAATCTTTGTAACGATACTTGCGAGTCTTGCGGAGATAGAAAGAGAAAATATCTCAATAAGAATTAAAGCATCAAAACAGATTGCTAGAGAGGAAAGAAAACATCTTGGTGGATATCTTCCCATAGGTTTTTATAAAGATGAAAATGGTACACTTATTCCAGAACCTAAAGAGTTTGAAATAGTTAAGTCTATATTTTCACTGAGAAAATCTGGTCTAAAGATTAGACAAATCTCAGATGTAATTAAGAATAAGTTTGGTAGAAAGATACACTTTACGCAGTGTCATAGAATACTGAATAGGGAATATAATCAAAAATTACTGGAGATTTCTTAGTTAATTTATATCTAGTAATTTAACTTATAAATCATTGTTAATTGGGTTATGCTCAAATCAATGTTTAGAGTTTTTTTATTATTATCTATTTTCCTTTTCGTAACTGGATGTCCCACAACAGGAAATATGATTACATACGCAACTAGTGGTACTAGATACGCAACACACGAATTAAAAGGAAATGAAAGAGGAAATATTTTACTTATCCCAGCAAAGAAAGGTTTAGAAGATGACTTGATTTATAAAAATTATTCTAAAGCAGTATCTCAATACTTAATTAATAATGGTCTTACGGTAGTTACTGATGAAAAAGATTTAAAATATGTAGCATTTTTAAATTATGGATTTGTTTCATCAAGAAGCATTACTATGAATCGTACAGTTAAAATTGGAAATAAGACTATAGAATTTAATCCTGAAGATTATACATCAGGAACACCGCAAGGAGTTGTAGTAAGAAATGCTTATGGAATAGTTTTGGGAACTAATTATGACAGAGTAATAGAGTTAATCATGTATGATGTAAGTAAAGACAAACCAACCCAAATTGCTCAAATGAAAGTTCTTAGCAAAGGTCGTTGTGGACAAATTTCCCAATTAACAAATATACTTGTTCCTTTATTAATGGAAAATTACCCACCTAAAAATGGCGAAGCAGAAAAAATAACTAACTGGGAAATAAAAGTAAACGAATGTTAAAAAAAATAATTATAATTTTTAGTTTATTTTTAATTACTTCTTGTTCTTCAACAAGTTCAAATCAAGTTGAATTAAAAGATGCTAACAGAGTTCTTAATATTGATTTGGGAGTTGTAATAGATGTTGAACCTGTGAGCATAAAGGGAGAAACATCAAAAATTGGAGCAACAGCAGGAGCAGTAATAGGTGGTTTAGTTGGAAGTAAAGTTGGTGATGGAGTGGGAAGACAAGTTGCGATAGTAGCAGGAACAGTTGCTGGCGGTGTCGTTGGATATTTTGTTCCAGTTAAGTTAGGAGAACATAATGGTTTTCAATACACGATAGTTTTAGATGAAACTAAAAAACCTATTTTAGTCATTCAAGGAGTTTCTGGAAAAGAAGGTAGAGATTTTAAAGTGGGGGACAGAGTAACGATTGTTTATGGTAATCAAATAAAAGTTATTCCAACTAAAAATTAATGTTTAAATACTTACTAGTATTTGTTTTTATATTTTCTTGTACTCCAAAAGGAGTATTAGAAACTAATCAAAGGAAAATTTATTTAAGCAATGAACAAGTAATGTATGACCTTAAAGAAAAATCCTTTAAGATAGAATTTTCAATTAACAACTATACAGATACAACACTTACCGATTTTCAATACGAACTGAATTTTAAAGATAAAAATGGTGTACCTATAAGTACTGTTAAAACAGCATTTAAAGGTGATATTGAATCTAAAAAAGCAAAACGAGCATTTACTTTAATAGACGATTTTACAAGAAAAAATTATAAAACATTTGATATTGAAATTAAGAAGTGAAGAAAAAAATATCTATTTTAATAATAAGTTTATTTATTTTAAGTTCCTGTACCCAAAGTGTTTATGTGGGTGGTGTAGGACAGTATGTTGATGGAGATTCTAATTCAGTAACGGTAACTAATATTTGGAGTGCTCAAGACGGTTTACCACACGCAGAAAAACATTGTGGTGGATTTAATAAAAGAGCATTCATTAGAGGATGGGGCGGTTTTTATACAGGGTATTATGATTGTGTAGTTAGAACAATTAAAGGTGATAAAAATTCTGTAGAGGTCACTTATTATGGAAATGAAGATGCTTCTTTTCCACAAGCATCTCAACATTGTTTTAAATACAATAGAATAGCAAAGTATAAAGGAATAGATTTAGACACTCATATTTTTGATTGCGTAGATAAATGAAAAAAATATTTTTAATTTTTTTTATATTAATATTTAGTTGTGCTCCTAGAATAGAGTTTTATTCTCAACAGTTAAGGACTGATATAAATCGTTTTAATATATTAGTGGTTGATATGAATTTCATAAACAAAGATGAAAAGGAAATAATAAAAGATTTTAGAGCAATTTGTATTACTTATGGTCTTAGTGGAACTACATTAGATTATAAATCAGAGAGGATTTACCAAACAATCCAACCGAGAAGTGAAGTATTAGTAAAAAATATTAATATGGGATTTATAAATCCTCAAACTGTAAAAGTAGAGTGTAGTCCAAGTAGATACTAAATTAAAAAAAATGAAATGTAATAAATGTAAGTCATCTAATGTTCAAAGGTTTCAAGTAATATACGAACAAGGTACTTCAAATATTAATATAAATTCTAATACAGTGGGTGGCGGGATAGGATTTGGTGGTGGTCTACGAGGTGGTCTCGGTCTAGGAAAAACTGGTTCATCTGGTACTTCTCAAACATTACTAGCAAAAAAAACTTCACCACCTAAAGATTTAAGAATAATTATAAGTGCTATAATTATAACTGTCCTTTTGTTTTTTTATTTTTATGTTGGAAAAACTCTTTTTGTAGTTTGTTGTATTTTGTTTGGAATGCTATGGTTGTATTCTTTTATTACCTTTGGCGAACAATACAATAAGGATATGTCTGATTGGTCAAAGTCTTGGTATTGTAACAAGTGCGGAAATAGTTTTTTAGGTAAATAAAAAAATTTATCCAAAAAGTTTAAGTCTACTACTTATTACTCGTAATATAGTTTTTCATCATTGATTCAATTATCCACGATTTAGGTTGTAATCGTTTTTCTGCTATCTCACTGAATGTCCTATACACTGTTGGATTAATTGTCAGATTAATTTTTCTTTTTGTTTCTTTAATTGCGTTTGTAAACATATTGTTTCTTTCTTTTTTTTATTTTTTTGATTGTTGATATATTTTACAATATCAATTTCTTCTGCTTCTTCTTTTGTAATAGTCATAATTACTGTTGTCTTGGTTTTAACAATCTAATCAGTTCTTCTGTTAAACTTTTGATTTCTTCGTGAAACGTAACAACTGGTGTTTCAATTTTTCTTTTACTTCTCAACATTCCTTCTTCTTTTTTAAGAAGTAGTAATTCAATATATTTGTTGAACAAACGTTTGTAATGAGGGTCAATCACACCTATCAATTTGTAGTGTGTACTTTTTAATACTTCATTAGGAATTATATCGTGGTGAGTTAACAGTTCTTCATATTCATCGTGTGTTAACTTTGGGTCTAATATTGCTTTTACTGCTTCATTTACTCCTTTTAAATCGTAAACAAGATTACCTGACCATTGTGTTTTAGAACCACTGGCGATTTCTTGTAATCGTACTTTTGAATTTTGATTTCTTTGTTGTCTTTCTTTTTGTCTTTTCTGTTCTAGTATTTCTGCGTGAAAATATCTTTCCATTAGATGTTACCTTTTCTGTTAATCAGTTTGTACAACTCCGTCATCATTTGTCCATAAACACCTAATCTAGTTAGTTTTGTTATGTCGTCATTTGCTGTTCCTAATTTCTTTAGGTCATTTAATAATTTTTCTAATTGTTTCATTCTTAACTCCAGTTATTTAATGTTAACAAATCACTAACGTGATTTGTGATTTAGTTTTAATTTCTATTTAATTTCTTCTCTATCATTCTAGTTTGAATACACTTTACCCGACAGAAACAGGTAAAGTGTATGTTGGGAGACTCCTCATTCTCGTCCCGAACACACTCAATCAGACAACCAATCTTTTATGATTGGATAAGTGGGGTATTGGTTCGCACTTTTCTGTCTACCTCTATCAACGCCAACATTGTTCCAGACTGATTAAGTAATCTGGTGTTGAGTAGGTCTCAAAGTATAACCTACGTCTCCGAGTTCATTACGTTCCGACTTAACTCTTTTTCGGTCATTATATAATTATGGTCGTTACGCCAAAGATGTCCGTCTTTGGTTCGTGTAATATTTCATTACAATACTCTATGTTCAAATTCTTATTCTTATTTATACAAGTCTGTATCTTTGATATTATTTATACATCTTGTTACCTTCAAAATATTAAACCGTTATATCTCTCTGTTTAAATGACTAAGCACTTACTATTCTTTTTACTATTCAATTAAATCTACGATTAATAATGACAGTTCTTTACTTAACTTTAATTTCTACGCAAATGACGATTTGAACTGCGTATTGTTGTAGTTGTCATTTTGACTGTGGTCGTTTTTAAAGTGGTAGGATTTTATTTTAGATAGTACGTGTCGTTTTTAATTTATTAATCAAAATTTTCAGTTCCTAGTAAGAAACTAGTAAGAAACTTTCGTTTGGAAGCATTGATTTTACTAGTGTAGCGATGTATTCAATTCCCTTCACCCGCTCCAAAAGAGCAAGTAATCATTAATCTTTTTTCAAATTTCCTTATTTTTTGATGGCAGACAACTGGCAGACAACTTTTAAGATGATACTATAATTAGTGTTTTTAAAATTAATTCTAATTCTTTTTTTATTCTGTAATTCTTCTTTTGCAAGAATAATAGAAGAAATAATAGAAGTTCCAGTATCTGTATCTAATAGTAATTTTAGTAATAATCCAAAATTTGAACAGAAAATTACAGTTACTATTTGGAGAGATGATTCTGTAAAAAAATCGCCTTATTTATTATTTAGTCACGGCAGAGCAGGCACTGACCAAGAAAGAGGAAAGTTTGGTAGGTCCAGTGAAAAAAGAAATTCAGAATATTTTGTAAGCAAAGGTTTTACAGTTATTTTACCAACAAGAATTGGCTATGGTGTATCAGGGGGGCCTGACGCTGATTATTCTGGCGCTTGTGGTAATAAAAATTATCTTGAAGCAAGAAAAGTTGCCATAGATCAATCTAAACAAGTTCTTAATCACGTTTTTGATTTTAGTTATATTGACAAGACTAAAGGAATTGTAGTTGGGCAATCGGTGGGTGGATTTACTACTATTGGTTTGTCAGCGGAAAATATATCAGGTTTAAAAGGTGCAATAAATTTTGCAGGAGGCGATGGTGGAGATCCAATAAAATCAGCAGAAAAACCTTGTGGCGATTATTTAATCAAAGACACTTTTGCAAAGTATGGAGCATCAAATAAAGTTCCAACACTCTGGTTATATAGTGTGAATGATAAATTTTGGGGAGAACAATTACCAAAAGATTGGTTTGTAGCATTTCAAAAAGCGGGCGGCAAAGGTCAGTTTATAAGTTTACCCGCTTATAAAGAGGATGGTCACTCAATTTTTAGAGGAGATCTAAATGCGTGGAAAAATGATTTTGAAAAATTTATAAAAGAAATCGGATTTTGATTTATTAAATCTCAGG
>Ga0209500_10001708_pt1 | contig 16219 bp, 12 predicted proteins | sample S_140212_EF_Meta_FD_187323 | JGI IMG/M metagenome (GOLD analysis project Ga0209500, IMG submission 187323) | Freshwater microbial communities from Lake Simoncouche, Canada to study carbon cycling - S_140212_EF_MetaG (SPAdes) (version 2) | ecosystem: Environmental > Aquatic > Freshwater > Lake ... | reverse complement strand
GCGTGCTTGATCCCGCCGGTTTTGAGCGGTTGACGTATCAGGCTGCCTTTCTGAGGGAAATACAGTGTTGTCCGTTGAGCTCGTCATTGGAATCATTGCAGGCGATCGCGGCCGAGCGGGGATTAGTCCCGCCACCCGGGCTGGCTGTCGATGACCGGGATGGCTGGCTCAATTATTTGCTGGCGGAACTGATTGAACCCCTGTTGGGGCGCAAGCGTCCCACCTTTCTGACGAACTATCCTGTCAGTCAGGCGGCATTAGCCCAGTTAGCACCAGATGGGCTGACCTGTGAGCGATTTGAGCTCTACATCGATGGAATCGAGTTGTGCAATGGCTATGATGAATTGACCGATGCGGGGGCCTTGCGCGCCCGAATCCGGGGGCAAGCTGCGCTGCGGCACGCGGCAGGACTACGACCATTACCGGACGAAAGTCGCTTGCTGCGGGCGATGGAACGGGGACTGCCAGACTGTTCTGGCAACGCGTTGGGGGTGGACCGGCTCGTGATGCTCGCACTGGGTCAGAAGAAACTCGCCGATGTGATTTCGTTTCCCTTCGAGATCGCGTAAATTCTGGTGCGAGGTGAAACTTCGCAATCCAACGGGATCGTCTGTGACTTTTTGTTGATGTGACTTTTTGCTGACGGGATGCCACTGAAATATGTCTGAACCTCGACCAACTTTGCCCGGTACCAGTCCGATGTCCGTGCCGAAATTTATGGCCATGAAAGGACAACTGCGGAAACTGACGATGTTGACCGCCTACGACACCGTCTTTGCCAGCATTTTTGATCAAGCGGGGGTCGATTCGATTTTGGTCGGAGATTCGCTGGGGATGGTGGTGCAGGGAAAATCGACCACCATGCCGGTGACGCTGGACGAGATGATTTATCACGGCGAAATTGTCGTTCGGGCCGCCAAGCGGGCACTCGTGATCGTGGACATGCCTTTCATGTCGTATCAGGTGAGCCCCCAGCAGGCGGTGGAAAATGCGGGGCGAATCCTGAAAGAAACGGGTGCCGCTGCGGTAAAACTGGAGGGGGGGATTCAGCAGGCCGAGACGATTCGGGCGCTGGCGGCCGCCGACTTGCCGGTGATGGCGCATATTGGCATGCGGCCTCAATCGGTCAAAAAGCTGGGGGGAATGTCGAAAGTTCAGCGGGATGAAACCACCTTGATCAGCGATGCCAAAGCGGCCGAAGCGGCGGGTGCGTTTGGGATTGTCCTCGAGCTGATTCCACGAGGGATTGCGGCCCGGATCACGAAAGAACTGTCGATTCCCACCATTGGGATTGGTGCTGGTCCCGATTGCGATGGCCAGGTCTTGGTCAGTTACGACATGCTGGGGCTGACTGAGGGGTTCCAGCCTAAGTTTCTCAAACGGTATGCCGACCTGCATCAGGTGGCGCTTGCCGCGACCACCCAGTACCTGCAAGACGTTCGTGAAGGTCAATTCCCGGATGCGATGCACTCGCACGAATAATTCAGAGATCATCACCCGAAGCTCAAAGAGGAACTCCGTTGGAATTTACACCGCCACCGCGATCTGCCTGGTCCATTCCCGAGGACGTGACCTATCTGAATCATGGTTCGTTCGGTCCGGCACCGCGCGTCGTTCAGGAAAGTCGTGAAGAATGGTCGCGTCGACTGGAACGCCAGCCGATGGATTTTTATTTACGTCAGATGGAGCCTGCGATCGATCAGGCGATGGAGTCTCTTGCGCGGTTTGTGGGCGCCGATTCCCGCGACATGGTCTTTGTCGATAATGCCACGGTGGCCATGAATGTGGTGGCCGCGAGTCTGGAGCTGAAGTCGGGGGACGAAGTTCTCTTAAATGATCATGAATATGGCGCCGTTTTCCGAATCTGGCGACAGCGTTGTGAGGCGGCGGGGGCTCGGGTCGTGACCGCCCGGCTTGGAGCGGTGGTTCCAGAAGTGGGGGACAGTGAAAATTCCTCGCGGGGATCGGGCCAATTTCGGTCGACGGCCGATATCGTCGAGCCGATCATGGCGTGCGTGACGGAGCGAACCCGGTTGATTGTGGTCAGCCATATCACCTCCCCCTCAGCGGTCATTTTCCCCGTCGCCGAGATTTGTCGTCGCGCGCATGAACGAGGAGTTCCTGTTTGCATTGATGGGCCGCATGCGATTGCCATGCGCGAGATCAACTTACGCGGCATCGACTGTGATTTCTATTGCGCCAGCTTGCATAAATGGTTGAGTGCCCCGTGTGGTGCCGGGTTCTTATACGTCAAGCGGTCCTGGCAGTCGCGGATGAAACCCCACATGACCAGTTGGGGGCGTAGCCTGGGGGGGCGGCCGGAACGCTGGCAGGATCAGTTGAATTGGCTGGGGACACGCGATCCCGCTCCGTTTCTGGCGGTTCCTGCAGCGATCGAGTTTCTTGAGCAAGTTGGGCTGAAGGGCTTTCGTGAGTCGACCCATCAGCTGGCCCGAACCGCTCGTGCTCGCATCGAGCAATTATTCGGGCGTGCCGATTGGTTACCCGATTCACTCGACTGGTTCGGTTCGATGGTGGCGATTCCGTTGCCGTCGAGTGATTACAAAAAAGCCAAACCGAACGCCATGCATCCGCTGCAGGCCGCGCTGTTAAATCAATTTCGCATTGAAATTCCGGTGACCGAGTATTTTGGGCAGGCGTTCCTGCGCGTCTCGTGCCATCTGTACAATACGACGAGTGACATTGATCATTTGATCGATGCGCTGCAGCAAATTGGGCGTTTTTAGCCGCCGAGACTCTGTTCCTGACCGGGGCTGTCGAGCCGGAAGATGTTTGGGCTGAACCGTCTGTTGAAAACCGGGGACCGGCTCAGACCGCAATCAAAAAACCATTGGATTCTATTCAGTACGATGAGCCAGTCCCCGTTTTTTAACAGACCGTGAAAAACGGGGACTGGGTGCGACCGAAGTCAAAAATCCACTGAGAGAGTACTCAGTACGAGGTGCCAGTCCCCGTTTTTTATGTCCCCGTTTTTTAACAGACCGTGAAAAACGGGGACTGGCTCCGACCGAAGTCAAAAATCCACTAAGAGGGTACTCAGTACGAGGTGCCTGTCCCCGTTTTTCACGACGCTTAAACCGCGACTTTCACGACCACTTTGACCACTTCGGTGGGGTTTGGAGGTGTCCCCAACGCCAACGAGGGGGCATGGATGTCATCGGGATAAAAGATCATGAACGTGCCCATGGGGGCTTCGAAGTATTCAGTTCCTGGTTCGTAGAAAATGACATCTTTTTCGCTGGAGTAGGGGCTTTTGATGGCGGGAGCGTTTGCAAGCGAAATATGTCCGACTCGTTCGCTTCCGCCAGCCATGAATTGTACGTCGATGTATTTTCGATGGGATTCCCAAACGGCCTGTTCGGGGAGTTTGGTTTTGTATCGATTGACGATGCTGACGAGATTCTTGCCGTCGAGTTCATATTGGCCATTTTCGACAAACGTGAAATCGGTACTGGCGAGATATTCGATGGCTCGCAGGATCCGGTGGGGGAGATGCATGTATTTTGCGTGATTTTTAATATGGTCGACGATCATCAGAGTCCCTTTCGTCAGGAATGGGGTAAGATGGACAAGGAAAACGGGGAAGGTTTCGGGACGAGATTAGCGGGTTCCGGAAAATCGGTGTAGTCGACTCTGCGTAATTTGCGGCGATGGCTCGGATTCTGGCAACCGCTCGCCAATTCCGCCGAGAATCATCGACTGAAAAAAATAGCGGGGACGAAAATCCCGTGAAAAGATTTTCGAGATCAAAAAGGGTTCCGGTTGGCAGAGATTCTGCCGATCATATACAATCCAATGGATGTGTTATGCTGGCGGAGCCTCTTTTTCGGCAGGGGCGAGCCGCTTGCCGTAAGATCTCTGGCTGTTTTGGGTTATTGTTTTCCGTAAGAAGTAGTGTCGGTCCTGTTTCAGTCCCGGTATCGGATAGGTTGTCATGAAAACCGAACGACGAATTTGTGCAGGTCCTGTGAATCGGCGGGAATTTCTTGCGGCCGGGGTGTTGGGAGCGGGGGGATTGGCCCTGCCCGATTTGTTCCGCTTGCGGTCTCAAGCGGCCGAAATCGGATCCAAGGTCGATCACGAAACCTCGGTGATTTTTGTGTGGTTACCAGGTGGCCCACCGCACATGGACATGTACGACATGAAGCCAAATGCCCCGGTCGAATACCGAGGGGCGTTTCATCCGATTTCGACCAATGTCGCCGGGCTTGATGTTTGTGAGCTGATGCCGCGACATGCCGCGATGGCAGATCGATTTTCCGTGGTTCGATCGGTGTCGCATACGTTTGCCGACCACGGTGGTGGTCACAAGCGGCTGATGACGGGGCGAATTCCGTTGACCCCTGTCGATACCGTCAACGATGCACCGGCCACGGGGTCCGTCGTCGCCAAGTGTCGTGATCATATTCATAACGGGATTCCGAATTATGTTTCCCTGAATCCGGGGGGGCGGGTTAACGATGTCTTTGCGCAGGGTGCAGCGTATCTCGGCCCGGCCTATACGCCGTTTAATGTCGAAGGGGATCCGACGGCACCAAACTTTGTGGTCCCGAACATCAGTCCAATCCCTGCAGTCGAACAACGGCTTGGTGATCGGATGTCGCTGCTGGGGAGTCTCGACCGGATCGAGCGGCAGATTGATGCTTCGCGGCTCATGGATTCGATGGACCGTTATCAGCAGCGGGCGGTCAACATTTTGACCAGCGACCGAGCCAAAAAGGCCTTTGATTTGTCGCTGGAAACCGACACGGTTCGCGACCGTTATGGTCGGCATTGTTGGGGGCAACGTGCATTGATGGCTCGTCGTCTGGTCGAAGCGGGGGTGAATTTCGTTACCGTGGTGATGGAAAATCCGTATCAATCTGGGGTCACCCAATTGAAACAGGGGACCTACAATTGGGATTCCCATGCGGTCAATTGCCATATCTGGGATGATCTGAAAGTTCGTCTGCCGATTTATGATCAAGCGGTCACCGCGTTGATTGAAGATGTGCATCAACGAGGAATGAACAAGAAAACGTTGATTCTGGTGACAGGAGAATTTGGCAGGACTCCCCGATTAGAAAGTACTGTCGGGTCACAGACGGGAGTGATACAACCGGGACGCGATCATTGGCCGCAGGCGATGTCATTGATCATGGCGGGGGGAGTCACCACCGGCCAAGTGATTGGCTCAACGAACTCGAAGGGTGAGCATCCTGCCGATCGGCCGCTGACTCCGAATGACCTGTGGGCGACGGTTTACCGGCATCTGGGGATCGATTATACGGATTCGTTCCCGGACCATCGGGGGCGACCCATGCCCATTCTGCCGTTTGGCGAACCGATCAGCGAATTGCTGCCGTCTTAATCGGAACGATTCTCATCGGGAAGATGAGGCGCGAAGTTCCTTTCCACGAGGAAGCAGGCCCGAGATCAGATCCCTGATCAGATCAGGGATCTGATCAAACGGCGAGCGGTTGTGTGGGGAGCGCTGTGGCGGCTTCCATCAGTTTTTGTTCGGAAAACTGACTGCGAGAAAACTCGGCCGTGGCGTGCCCTTCACACAACACCAGAATGCGATCGCAGACGGTGATCAATTCGGGTAATTCGCTCGAGGTGATGATGATTGCCAGCCCGTTTCCGCACAGTTCATCGATCAAACGATAGATTTCTGCTTTGGCCCCAACATCGATACCTCGAGTCGGATCGTCGAGTAGCAGCAGTTTGGGGCGTGTTCGCAGTGCGCGGGCGATGATACATTTTTGCTGATTACCACCACTGAGGCTGGTGATGGCTGCTTCGCGGCCAGCGGTTTTGACTCGTAAAGAGGCAATCGATTCGTCCGCCGCTTGTCGTTCCGAGGATCCCTTGACGAAGCCTGCCGCGGCGACTTCAGAGAGCGATGACAGCGTGATATGTTCACGAACGGTCATTTCCGTGAAGATTCCAAATCGTTTTCGGTCTTCGGTGACGAGGCCGATTCCGGCGTGCAGGGCCTGGTTGGGGTGATCGAACTGTACGTGGCGGCCTTCGAGTTCAATTCGCCCCTGGGGAGGCTCTGTGCTCGCACCAAACAAACATTCCAGCAGCTCAGTCCGCCCGGCTCCCATCAATCCGGCGATGCCGAGCACTTCGCCTCGACGCACGCTCAGGCTGACATCCTTCAGACGCCATTGACGGACGTGTCCTGGCCAGGGGAGCGAGAGGTGTTCCACACGTAGCACTTCGTCTCCCGGCGTACGGTTGGCACCGAACTCGCTGGTACGCAGTTCACGCCCCACCATCAGATGCGTCACTTCGCGGGGAGTTGTCGCGTCCCGATCGAGTGTTTTGACGACCTGTCCGTCCCGTAAAATGGTAATTCGATCCGCGTGCTGGAAGATCTCGTCCATTTTATGCGAGATGTAAACAATAGTGACCCCCTGCAAGCGGAGTCGATCAATGATCCGAAACAGTCGACCGACTTCGGATTCGGTGAGTGCGCTGGTCGGTTCGTCCATAATCAGAATTCGAGCGGGTCCGGCGGAGCGACCAGGATCTGCGGGAATCTGGTTAGGGCTGTTCGGGGACACACTGGGCTGGTTCAAATTTTGCTGCGACTTATTTTGCTGCGAAGGTTTTGGTGGGGCCTGCTTTGCGGGGGCCTGATCTGTTGAGCCCAGTGACAGAGCCTTGGCAATTTCCACCAGTTGCTGATCGCCGATCCGGAGTGATCGAACCGGGGCGCGGGGGTCGATTCGGCAGTCGAGCTGTGCAAACAACTGGGCCGCTTCCTGTTCCATCCGTCGGTCATCGAGCAATCCGAATGATGTTCGTAATTCACGTCCGAGGAAGATATTTGCGGCCACCGACAGGTCACCGACGAGATTCAGTTCCTGGTGGATAATACTGATCCCACGGGACTCGGCATCGCGAGTCCCGTTGACGATCAGGGTTTCTCCCGCCAGTTCAATTCGGCCTTCGTACTCGGTGATCACTCCTGAGAGGATTTTCATGAGCGTGCTTTTGCCCGCTCCATTTTCCCCGCAGAGTGCATGAAATTCACCAGGCCGAACGTCAAAGCAGACCGAATCGAGTGCTGTTACGGCATGAAACCGTTTGGTGACACCGTCAAATCGAATCAGTGGCATCGTCATGGCGATGATTCTTTCAACGAGACTTCAAGTGAGCGAAATCTGATGATGACTCAGTTGTTCATACCCCTCTGCGGTGATGAGGTAATTGTGCTCGATCCGAATGCCACCAATTCCCTCAACGTACAGACCGGGTTCGAGTGTGATCACATCCCCCTCCATCAGGACATCTTCACTGTCGGGAACCAGGATGGGGGCTTCGGGATGAGCCAATCCGATTCCATGTCCGGCGTGGTGAGCGAACTTGTCTGCCAGTCCCGCTTCGAGGATCGGCTTGTTGACCGCGTGGAAGACTTGTTTGGCAGGTGTCCCTGCTTTGAGTACCGATTCTCCCGAGCGTTGTGCTGCAGAGACGAGATCGTACAGGTGCCGCTGTTGTGAATTCGGTTCACCTACCGTCATACAGTTGGTGAAATCGGAGCGGTAACCGTCGAGCACAACCGAGTAATCGAGTGTGAACATGTCACCCGATTCGAGTTTGTGATGCGTCGGCAGCCCACCGACCTTTGGTCGCGCGGCGGTAGCAGCCCGAAAGTCGCCGTAGATCAGTCCAGGGCGGCCTGCGGCGGCAATGGCGGCATGCTGCACTTCGCAGAAAATTTCGAATTCACTGATTCCAGGTTGAATGATTTCTCGCAGACGCAACATCCCCGCTTCACCCGCCCGCATGCATTCTTTCAAGAGGGCGATCTCGTCGTCGTGTTTTTGCCGTCGGAGTGAACGTAAGGTCGTGCCGAGATCTACGGCAGAGGTTTTTCCCAAGTCTTTTGCCTCGGATCGGACCGAGTGCTGTTCGTGGTCAAGTCCGAGCAGTTCAAAGGCCCCTACCGGCAGCCATTCGGCTTCAACGGCACCACCTCGACCATATAAACGGTCGGCAATTTGCTCGGCCGCTTTGAGCAAGGCGTGATCCCGGTTGATGACAGAATGCTTGTGGTCGTACCACTTGACCATGACTTCGTCATCGATGAAAGGGTCTGCCGAGCGGGATCTCAGCGAAAAATTATCGCCGAGCAACGTCGCTTTCCCTTCACGTTCGAGGAGCAGCCAGCCACGTTCACCCGCTGAAAACGTTAACGGATGAATCCAGAAGTTTGAGAGATACAAGACATGCCGGGGGTCGGCAATCAGCACCCATTCACACGACAGCGGAAGCGTTTCCCACAAACGCTCGCGACGAGCCAGACAGCCAGCTTGAGTCAGCATCAACTGTTACCTTCTTTTGAAAATCAAAAAATTATCAATGCACGCCATGGCTACCAAGCCAACGTTCTGCATCCAGAGCCGCCATACAGCCGGTTCCTGCAGAGGTAATGGCCTGGCGGTAGTAGCTATCGGCAACATCCCCGGCAGCGAAGACTCCGTCCACACTTGTGTTGGTCCGAAACGGCTGTGAATAGAGAATATAGCCTTTGTCGTCGATTTTAATCTGTCCCGCCAGGAAATCGGTATTGGGGGTGTGACCGATGGCGCAAAACATCCCGCCGGCCGGAATTTCTTCGATGGCCGAGGTTTGCAGGTTCTTCAAGCGGACACCGGTGACTCCTTGCTTGTCGTTCCCCAGGACTTCCTCGACCCCCGAGAACCATTTCACGGTGATTTTGGGATTTTCCAGCACGCGCTGGGCCATGATCTTGCTGGCCCGGAATTCACCGCGACGATGGACGATGTAGACCATGGAAGCAAATTTCGTGAGATAGCTCGCTTCTTCCATGGCACTGTCGCCACCACCCACGACAATCAGGGGTTGATTACGGAACCGGGGGAGTGCTCCATCACAGACGGCGCAGGCGGAAACCCCCCGATTCTTGTATTTGTCTTCCGAGGGAAGTCCGAGATAGTTCGCGCGGGCTCCGGTTGCAATGATCAACGAATGTGCGGCGTGTTGTGACCCTTCGAGCGTTGTGATCTGAAAGGGTTTCCGGGACAGGTCGACCGAAAGCACGTCATCGGTGATGATCCGCGTCCCAAAATTCTTCGCCTGTTGCCGCATCAATTCCATCAATTCCGGACCCGTCACCCCTGTCATGTGGGGATCTCGGAATGGGACCAGATGTTCGGGAAGTGAAGACTTAAGGTAGGGTGAGAGATCGCCGGCAGGAAAACCAGGATAATTCTCGACTTCGGTTGTCATCGAGAGTTGTCCGAGCGGCAAAGTTCCCCGGATGCGGTTTTCTTCCGTTAGAGCCCCCTCAAAGACCAGCGGTTCCAGATTGGCTCTGGCAGCATAAATGGCGGCAGCCCAGCCGGCAGGCCCCGATCCGATGATGACGACGCGTTCCGTCACGTTGATTCTCCTGATTTTCTTGTTTGGCGGAAGTTGCGTTTAACGGCTGGTTTGGGAGACAAACGATTTGACCGCAAACGGTTCGTCCGTGGTCGATTCTTTCCGCTTGCTGACCTGTCTGAATTCCGTCCGCGACGACCGGTTTGCGGGATGTCGACGAGGATGAGACCTTGTCGACCGAAGAGAACGATACTCGGGGAAGCAGGCGGGAGCAACCTTGTGCAATCGCAATCCGTCAACGTGGCAATGTTTTGTGGCTGCCGACCATCAATCCACGCCCCCTCGGTTTCCGAGCCGGTTTCCAGCTTGGTTTGATTGCAACGGTGAGAACTCTTCAAATGAGAATTCGGGATCAGTCAGGGGATTGCGAAGTCGCAAGTCTCCAATCGGTCGAGAAAACCTCGTAAATTTCCGTTTGATGAACAATTTCATCGAAGAAACTGTCCGCAGGCTTTTGCCAAAGAACCATTCTCTGCTATATTAAGGGTAGATTGGTGTCGGGGCGGTAGCTCAGTTGGGAGAGCGCTGCGTTCGCAATGCAGAGGTCGAGGGTTCAACTCCCTTCCGCTCCAATTTAAGAGCATTGCCGTATCCCTGACGACGGCAATGCTCTTTTGGTTACGTTATGACCTGTCCCGTAGTCAGAGATTGTATTCGGGCGGTGCTCCCAATTTGAGGGCAAGCCAATCGATCGTGATGGATCGATGTCTTGTAGTGTTTGAATGCATGAGCGAATTCAACACACAAATTCCCTTTGCTAATGCTTGTGCTTCATTCAGGGTTTCGATTCGCTTCAACACCGCTTTTCGGTCCTGATTCCCTGTGCATTCTGAGGAAAACGAAAAAGATGGCCGCACCATAGCGGTCCAATCGGAAAGTGAAATGTCAGAAAAGTCAAACTATTACAGTCATGTTCGCCATGATGTCTTGGCTCACATCCCTCCAAATGTCAAACGAGTTCTCTCGATTGGTTGCGGTGAAGGTCAAACAGAGGCACAGCTTGTGGCTCGTGGTGTTAAGGTCACTGCAATTGAACTGAATCCGGTTGCGGCGAAGGTGGCTGCAGCGGCAGGGATCGAAGTGATTTGTGGTGATGCAAGTAGCTCCACATTATTCAGCAGTGGAGTCCTGTTTGATTGTTTGATTTACTCGGATGTTCTCGAACACATCGTTGATCCAGAGTCTGTCTTGCGAGAGCACGTTCCTCTGCTTGCACCGGACGGAATTGTGATCGTTAGCGTTCCTAATTTCCGAAATTATTCGGTGTTTTGGCAATTGTTTCTCGCCGGGCATGTTCACTATCGCGATGCTGGGATTTTTGACCGCACACATGTGAGGCTAACCACACGTCGATTGATTCAAGAGTGGTTCAGCAATGTTGGACTGCAGACAAAAGAGATTGACTACCGCGTGGGGCGTACTCGTGACCGACTGTTCTCAATGGCCAGCCTGGGACTCATGCGTGAATTTCTTGCCCAGCAGGTGATTGTCGTTGGCGGTCGCAAAAAATAAGAGTCCTGCCGGGTGAGCGTCGGCAAAGAGACTTGCAAAAATGGGTGCGCGACGCCACCTCAATATTTGAGCGGTATCCTCGGATGATCAGCAGTTGTTGCGTCACTGATCGCATTGATGCGTGTTGATTTGTCCTTGAGACGTGTTCGCAATAACTCGCTTACTTGTAGACCCGTTCTAACGCAGTTGTCCATGCGAGGAATTTGCGTCGCAATTCTTCTTTCCCGTTCGCGGCCCGATTCTTTCCACGCTGTTCTTGCTCGATGATCCGGCGTCCGTTTTCAACGTTGGTATGGACCTGTACCAGATCCACTCCAAGGGTGACTGTACGGGCGACTGTCGTGCAGGGGGAAGGGATCAATGCACGACAGTCAGCTGTCATCAAAGAAGGCTTTCGTGATCGTTAATGTGCCCGTTTCTGCTGAGGAGCGGGCTTCATGGTAGTCTTGTTTGGTCTCGCCCGAGGTATTTGGCCAGCTTATCGGCAGAATCAAGAGGACTTGTTCCTTCGCCCCGTGCGAACTTCATGAGAGTTTCCCGCAAATGTCTGGTTTCCTCTTCACGCTTTAGAGCGGAATGCTGCTTTCGTGATGAAATCGGTGATCCAATTCAGAATGGCTGTGGCGCTTTGCCATCGGGTCTGCGTTTGCCGGGTTGATTTTGCCGATTCGGTTTTCCCTTTTGATTTCGTGGCGGTGTCACGGGTTGATCAGGATCGGCGGCGGGGTTCGCCGTCGGCATTTGGGCACCGATCTCGATGAGATATTTTTCCAGCTGTCGCCGCATTTGATCAACCTGTGCTGGATTGGTTGCAGCTAAGTTATGACGTTCACCCAAATCCTGCGAAAGATCGAAAAGCCGGACCTGGTCTTCTTCATAGAATTTAATCAGCTTCCAGTCTCCCTTACGAATCGCGGATTGTGGGGTTTCGTCATTCTGATAGTGGGGAAAGTGAAAAAAGAGCTCTTCCCGCGTTCGTTGCACCTCACCAACACCCCCCTGTGCGAGCAGCGAGACCAGACTGCCCCCTTCAAGTTCCTTCGGGATGTTTTCGGTTGGAACTCGTCCCCAGTCACAAAATGTCGGGAACAGGTCGTAGCCGACGATGGGGACCTGACACCAGGAATTCGGTTTGATTCCCGGCCCAACCACCAGGAAAGGGACACGAATCCCCCCTTCCCATAGTCCCCCTTTGCCACCGCGCAACAGACTGTTTTTTCCGCCCCCCGCACCATTGTCAGACATGTAGATCACATAGGTATTCTCGGTGAGTCCCAGCCGTTCAATGGCTTTGAGCACAATACCAACGCCCGTATCGAGGTCTTCTGTGATGGCTGCAGTATTAATCCGTTTTTCGTTTTCACCCCGCATGAGACGCTGATACTTCTCTCGCGTGGCGTGCAGGGCATTCTCCGAGGCGTGCAAGGCATTCCAGGATAACTGGATAAAAAACGGTTTCCCTGCTTTCGACTGATTTTCCATGAATTTGTCAGCACGGACTGCCATGCCAAAGATATCCACCGGGTTGGGGTCAGTGAATTGGAACGCCTGTTCGTTCCCCGTATCGCCATCATGCTCGTCATAGCCATGTTGACCAGGCCCTCCCCCTCCAATATGCCATTTTCCATAATGGGCTGTCGCATACCCCGCCTGTTGCAAGAGCTCTGCAAATGTGGTGAAACGAGGGGAAAGATTTTTAACGAGTCGCGGTTCAGTCAACTTTTGGTTTTCCACGGGAGGAGCCGCCTTGGTCCAGTGCAATCGGGCAGGACTCATTCCTGTGATCAGGCTGGCTCGGGTGGGTGAGCAAACAGGAGCCGGGGCGTAAGCGGCAGAAAAACGCATCCCTCGTGCTGCCATCGCTTCCAGGGACGGGGTCTGAAAGAAATTCTCTTTCGGCAGAGGGTGGTCCGGGTGCATCGGGACGGAAAGTCCCCCCCACCCCTGATCATCGGACAGCATAAAAATGATGTTCGGTCGCGTGACTCCGCTGCGATCCTGTTCCGCAGCCTGACAATCGGACAACATCAAAAGCATGGTGAGCATCACGAGGTTTCGCATGGGGGACAGCGCTTTCCAGCAAATATCAGTGTAAGATGAGTGGGGCTCGGTGAGCGGAAGTCAATCTGTCAGAATCGTTTTTTTCCCGGTGATCAGATACGAGTAAGTTACGTCTCCATTTTTGCGTTGCGAATTTTCCTGACTGGAAAGATAGGAACGAACATAATCGACGCGAGTCGATTCCTCTGAGACATGAACCCGCAGATGACCCGAACTGCTTTGAACCTCGCCACTGAGGTAGCCATATTCCGCAGCACTGCGGATATTCCCCAAGCGGGAATATCCCGGTTGAGGGACTTCCTGGTAAACGATTCCATCAAGATCCTGCTTTACGAACAAGTGATCGTGCCCATGAAAAACCACCGAAACGTGATGTTTCACCAGTAATTGATGAATCGGCATTTCCCAGCCGGGTCGCATCCGCGCGAATTCGTCTTCTTCTTGCAAATTTTTTCCTCCCCATTCGAAATAGGGAACAATTTCGACTCCCCCCCGCGCACTGCGGTCCTTGCCTCCCGAAAGATGGTGCAGAAAGACAAACTTAAACTGGGCGTCACTTTTTTGCAGAACCGACTTCAGCCAGTCATATTGAACCTGCCCCAGTGTTCGTTCCCAAGGATCCCAGCCCCCAGCGGCAGCTTGATCGCCCCGGTTTTTGGTACGTTCCCCTTTGTTTCGCTGCCGTTTTGTGGTGTGCCGAAAAGGATCGAGCACGATGAATTGGCTGTTGCCCCACTGCCAGGAATAGTAATTCTCGGGATAGCCAACCGAGGGCTCTTGCACGCTGTTTCCAGAGTAGAACTCGTTCGGAGAGGGGTTGGGGAAATACTGCTTGCGCGTTAATGTTGGCCAGAGATTCGACCCCCGGTCCCCCCCTTCCCCATCGTGATTTCCCGGTACGAAGAACAAGGGGGCTGAATGGCACAACTTTCCGAAGTAATATCGCTGAGCGAGATATTGACCAAGCGAAAGTTCTGGCCGGACATATTTGTCGACCATGAAAGTATCTCCTAACTCCAGATGGAAGTCGGGAGCATCCTGCAGGGCGTTTGCCAGCGTATTTTCATAGACGGCAGAACTGGTGTTTTCATCCAGGTGAGAATCGGCCTGAACCGTGAACACGAAAGCGCTTCCCGGTTTCCGCTGCGTGTGAAAGGTGAATTCTGCGCTTTGCTGAGTTTCTTGATCCCGCTTGCGATGATACTCAAACCGGTAAAAACAGCGGGAATCACCCGCCAGCGAGTCAATCACAAAATCGACGGGCTCACCTTGATTCAATCGCAGCAGCGGGGTTTCAGACGTGTAACGACCGGCTTCGTAACCAAAACGAATCCGGCCAGCCAGATTTTCATAGGCCAGCACGCGTAAGGTGATACCTCGGTCTGTCGGCCGACCCAGAATGATATCAAACAGGTGTTCGGGAACGTGATTGGCAGGTGGCGGGGTCTCGTAACCACCCAGCTTGCTCCCACCCTGACGCGGTGGTGGTTCGTCGCGTGAAGAGACCAAGGGAGACATCCACTGGTGGACAATGACTCCGAACAGCAAGAGCAGCAAGTGTTTGCTGCAGATTTGCAGTGGCCAGGGGCGGCGAATTTTTTCCGGGCGATTCAATTTCGAGACTCGTAAAGAAAGCGGTCATCAAACTAAGGACATCCAGGGTCATAAGAATATTAAACCCCTAATCCATGAAAAAGTTTCGCAGTGATGGACCAACTTCCTGCGATTTGCCAAAAAAATGTTCGAGTCACGTTGCGATTCGTGGCGGGGGTCAGAATCTTGAATTACGAGCAATTGTGTAGCGACACCGATCCCGTCATTCAGTAAAATCATGATTTATTGTCTGAATCAGGAAGTGAACCGTGAGCCCCCTTGCGTCCCAGTTCCGGCTCGTTTCAGTCATGCTCCGCCTGCATCAAGAACAGAATTCTGAACCCCGTTCCCGATCCCCTCTCAGAAGTGAGCAGCATGAAAAACGGACTCATTTTCCTCACACTCACCGTCGTTTTTGTGGCGCAGGGGTCAAGCTTCGCTGACGCCGCGATGCACGATTGGAATCTCGGTGCCACGGGCCTCCGCGGCAGGATTCGTTGTGACAAGATGGTCACCTCGAATGCCCGTGACATCACGATCACCAAGGTGGAGAAGGGGTCTCCCGCTGACGGTGTTCTCACGGTCGGCGATCTGATTCTCGGCGTCGGCGGCAAGCCGTTTTGCTGTGACCCGCGCACCGAAATGGGCCAAGCCCTGACCTTGGCCGAATCCGAAGCGGGCCAAGGAACACTGACCCTGACGCGGTGGCGTGCCGACATCACGGCAGAAGTCATGGTGAAGCTTCCGGTGCTCGGAACTTACAGCGCCACCGCTCCCTACGATTGTCCGAAGTCCAAACGCATTCTCGAAACAGGGTGCAGGGATCTTGCCAAGCGGATGGCGGATCCTTCCTATGCCGAGCAGTTGGACCCGATTCCCCGCTCACTCAATGCGCTCGCGTTATTAGCCAGCGGCGACCCCAGCTACCTCCCGCTGATCAAGAAGGAAACCGAGTGGGCCGCGAACTACCGCACCGAAGGGATGGCAACCTGGTATTACGGCTACGTTATGATGTTCCTGTCCGAATACAAGCTCGCCACAGGCGATGATTCGGTCATGCCAGGGTTAACGCGACTCGCACTCGAAGCCGCAAACGGTCAAAGCGCTGTCGGTTCGTGGGGCCACAGGTTCGCTCGGCCCGACGGACGACTTTACGGCTATGGCATGATGAACTCACCCGGTTTGCCACTCACCATTTCGCTGGTGATGGCCCGAGAGGCGGGCGTAGGGGACCCGGCGGTGGACCGTGCCATCGAACTCAGCGTTCGCCTGATGCGATTCTACATCGGTAAGGGAGCCATTCCCTATGGCGACCATCATCCCTGGATCGAGACCCACGAGGACAACGGCAAGTGTGGAATGGCTGCCGTGCTGTTTAACATGATCGATGAATCGAAAGGGGCCGAGTTCTTCTCGCGCATGAGCATCGCTGCTCACGGATCGGAACGGGACACCGGACACACCGGCAATTTCTTTAACATCCTTTGGGCGATGCCGGGCATTGCACAATCGGGACCCCAGGCGACAGGAGCCTGGATGGGTGAGTTTGGGACCTGGTATTTCGACCTTGCACGCGGTGCAAACGGAAATTTTCTGCACCAGGGCCCACCGGAACCAGAAGCAGACAGCT
>Ga0209500_10001707_pt1 | contig 16230 bp, 19 predicted proteins | sample S_140212_EF_Meta_FD_187323 | JGI IMG/M metagenome (GOLD analysis project Ga0209500, IMG submission 187323) | Freshwater microbial communities from Lake Simoncouche, Canada to study carbon cycling - S_140212_EF_MetaG (SPAdes) (version 2) | ecosystem: Environmental > Aquatic > Freshwater > Lake ... | reverse complement strand
TTTCCATTCAGATACTTCTAAATTTGTCCAGAAAATATCCCAATTTATGGTTGGACAGAGTTCATATAATTCGCTACCTTCTATAATAAGTTCATTGCCACCGACCTTTTCAGCAATAAATGTCTCCAATGGAATAATTATTGATAGTTTTTCAGTTTCAAGTTCTTTAGCAAGTTGATCAAGTAGTTTTCCATAGTGCAAAAGAATCTTTGATTTTTCGGGTGCATCTTTTAGATAGTAGGAGGCATTTGGTAAACCAAGTCCACCTAAGCAGAGATAGGGCTTTGCTACCGGTTTCTTACCAGATTCATAATATGTTGTCACTGAAAAAAGAGAAGTGATGCGATACCGTGCAAAGTCGGAAAATGTCTTAGATATATCATTCAAATCACGAATACATCCAAACTCTTTAGAGAGTTTTTTAAGATATATAATATTTTCTCCCTGAACGCGGGGACGAAGTGCGCTTAGCCCTAGACGGCCGACCAAATCCATGGAGATTTCATGAGTACCACGAGGCTTTTCACCAATTTTGGCAAATTGAATCGATTTGTTCAATATTTTTTCAATCTGTTTCTCAATTGCATCATCTAGTTCTTCACTGATTCCAAATGAAGATGAATTTTCAGGTATTTTTGTCTTTTGTAACCATGTTCCATTAACATATTCAAAGAAATCACGACCGGGTTTCTTCGAAGTCAATGGAGAGGGTACTAGAGGAGTTGCTGGCAGGGCTCCCTGGCGCTTCTTTACTGTCTGCGCACGGGCTCGATGCCGTTTTGTGAAATTTTTGCGTGTAGTTCGTACCATGACGACACCCTCTCTTTTCAGAGGGTATATTTCGTTTTCTTGCTAGAAGTGTTTCCGTACACGCACGGCGTCCGCGCAAACTCTTTTGAATTTGAATTTTTAGAAGTCTCTGTTCCATAAGAACAGAGGGGGTAGCCACCTCCATCTATTTATTTACTTTTTTTTATTGAGAAGGTGTTTCCAGAGGCGCAGCATTTACAGTGCTTGAAACGGATACCGCTGTTCTCCCTTCGACATATTTAAGACCCTCTACAAATGCCATACCTGCAATATACTTTGAAAGCGGGTTCTGGCATGTTGTTGTACGCCAGGAACATGAATCATAGAAGCAAGTATCTTCAAATAGATAGAGAAACCAGGGTCCCTTGCATTCAACTAGACGGTAGCCTATCATTTGTAGATGGCCAGCAATGAGCATACTAGGGACATTTTCATCAGGGTCATACGTGTAACGTATAAGTACAACGCCAGGGCGGAATCCGCCATCCGTAAGACTATAGAGGAAGGCGCGTTCCTCTTCTTGAGAACCCTCAATCTTTAGCATATCAATGCGATTCCCTTCGAGGGTCGCGGCCTCCGTTGCAAGAGTTGACCACTGAAAGTCCGCACGCTTGACAATTAGATTGCGAGGTAGAATCCAGCGCTTCTGAATACCCTCGAGCCAGGCCTGGTTCGCATTCTCAGGGGCAATTGCACGGGCCTTGAGTGTGGCGGCGATAATTGACCACTTCGTCTCAATGGCTGCACTATTTGTTAAAACACGGATGGGGCAACCTAGACTTTCGCAAATATCCAGATCAAGTCCAAAAGATGCATCAGGATTGACACTGAAAAAATTTGTCTTCACGCCCTTTGAACTGAAGAAGGACCAAAGATCCTTAAGAAAAGGAATCTCCTCACCAGCAGCAGTCTTTACAGACTTGAGATGCTGTGCATATGGATTTGCATCTGAATTTGCAACTTGTTCAGCAGGGAGGGTATTCACAGACTGAACTGTATCAAGCGGGCTAGCCATTTGTATAGAACCGGAATTATTGCCTCCACCTCTTTCCGCAGTTTAGACATTGGATGAAGATGGTCATCGGTTCATCCGCAGAGCGCGTCTGAAGTTCATAATACGTGCATTCACGCTTCTTACAACCCTTGCAGAGGAACTGATCTGTTGCCATGGAACGATTGCCCTCCAGTTGACGCTTCTCACGTTCAAATTGCCGGATTAGAGAATCCTTCCAGATTTCGGGATACAGATCCGTATGTCCAAAACTTGCAATCTCCTCAAGACTGAGTTCACCATCCTCAAATCGCTTGAAGAGATTCTTATTCTGAATATATGTATTCGGATTCAGATTTCCAACAACTGTGCGGGCAATCGAAGAATAGAGTTGAGTAAAGAGGGGATAAGTCCACACCTTCGAGATATGACGCTTTTCGGCTGCATGAAGCGTTGAAAGGAAGATGGCAATCTCCAGATTCTTAATTTCTTCTTCAGATAGAAGAGTGCTCAAGGACTCGGTAATTGCATTAATAATCTTTGTTCGATTTGGAGTAATTGTATCTACATCTGCTTCGGTGAGTTCAACACCTTGAGATAGAAGAGACAACTGTAGTTCCTTGCTGCGAGCCAAACTAGCCTTTGTAGCCTTAGCCCGTTTCGGCTTTGGAGTTGGAGCGACAGCAACTGGCTCCTCTGTATCAACAACAGGTGCATCTTCAGTAGCTTCAGCACCTTCGGCGCCCTCTGCCTCTTCACCCTCCTCCTCATATTCATCTTCTAGATCATCCGCAATCGATTCATCATCTACATGAGCCTCGTCGGCAAGTTCATCCTGGATAATCTCCTCCTCTTCAACCTCGACCTCAGCCTCATCTTCATCGAGTGATTCAAATCCTTCAAAGACCTGTGTATAGAAGGTTTCATAGTCATCTTGCTTAATTGGCAGCGGCTTCGCAAAGGAGCGCTTGTCCTTTGACAGTAGAACAACAATATCACCGAACACAAGTTGAGTATCATGCGGAGGTGGTAGTTCATGCTTATTTTCAGTACCTGCCTTTCCATCCGTATATCCGAAGAGAAAGAGTGTATTTGACTTCCATGCATAGGTACCAATCTGTGTCGGTGCCTTCTTCTTCTTCAGATAAGTCTGAATATCTGAAAGTTGGCAACCGGTGGTTTCACTCTTAATTGTGAGTTTTCCACTTTTCATGTCACCCGTACTTGTAAGTAGTAGGATTTGAGCAGTCATTGGCATATCTCTCTTTTTGTGTAGAAGAGTGCTTAAATAGCGAAATCAAATTTACTATAGGATGATTGTACGCACTTGGAAATCTGCGGTGGCTGTGGCTGCCCTACCCCTAAAAGGTCTGCGATACGATGCTGGTTCATGGATTGCAGAAATTCTTAACAATTCATGGACAAGTTATGATGTGATTAAACGGAGAAAACTCTCTGATGCGGAGTGGGAAGAGTGGCTTATGCCTCACACAGTTCCGCGGCTTCCTCGGGATTCATTTGGTGTCGAGGAATTTAAGTATAGTTTAGACAATGGAATTCTTATGATGAAGGAGTGGTCGTGGCAGGAGAAGCCTCTGCAGCAGGTACAACAGCCGCTGCCGCAGGCACAACAGGTACAACAGCAGCCGTTGCAGCCACCTCAGCAACAATCTCCTTCACCTCAACGGCAACAGCAGCCTCTGCAGCCACAACACCCGCAGCAACGACGTCCTTTACAGAACCACCCGCGGCAACAGACTTCTCAGCAGCCTTTACAAACTTCTCAGCAACATCCCACGCAGGGCCGCGGAGTTGCTGTGCCGCCACTGGTAAACAGGACATACAATCAGCCCAACCAGCCTTTGCAACCTTCTTCAGATTTAGTTGACCATTCGCAGCCGAAATTAACAGGTCAACAGAGGCAGGGATCACATTCTTCGCAACGTAAATCAAGGCTACCTCCTCCTCCGTCGCAACAGCCGGTGATCCTAGGCCAACCTTGGATGCCGTTAGAGCAGTTTGTAGTGCCTGGACAACAATATCACACACCAGTTGCTTCTTCTCAGGACCTGAAAGAGTCTTTACCGAATTTACCTCGGCCGAAAGGGCGGCGGCAAGGGACATCAGGACGGGCGCACTCAGGGCCTTACCCGCAAGGTAATGCGAAGCGAGAGCCTGTAGCATGCCAAATTCATGACTAACCGCAGTACTTTGAACAACGGGGGGGACAACCAGTAATGACATTTCTACTAGGCTATGAGATTTTTGTTTAGCCCCCGCCAAGTCTCCACGTTCACGCCACACCTTTTTTCCCATCTTGCGCCAGATGAAAGCGAAGATCGTTCTTGTTCTATCGCTGGCCGTCATTCTGTTTGTTGCCTACCTAATGTATTTTAGAAACGGTGAGGCATTTGCCTCAAGTACACCTGCTGAACTTGAAGCGGATATTGTTCAGCCCACCCAACCCCTGCCTCCCCGCCAGGTGGCCTCTGCTGGACCGAATTCACCCGCAATGCGTGCACCTCCTGACTCTTCACCTCCGGTAGTTCTACCAGGTCCCGTAGACAGAGACCCTTACGCACAAAGTGAACAGGTCAGCAACTTTGTAGATGATGCACGATCTCCAGAGCGCATGTTTGGACCTGCTCCCTTACCGACAATTACGGATGTTGGCTCAGCAAGTGGAGCGATGTCGAGAATCCTCTCAAATCAGCCAAATGTGCAAGAATTCTCCATAGAAGGAGCACAAAATGGTGGTGAATTTATCCCTGGTGGTGTCTTTGCAAATGACACCGACGTTCCCACAAACTTTTCGGCGTTTTAGTGGTCTTAAGAATCATGACAAACTATATATAGAACTATGGACGCCAGCCCCAGTATCCGCTCAAGTTATCGCCCCGCTCAGGGGGTTCAGTATCAACATCCCAAACCAGCTGCTCACGAGGCTCTTCAGAAACTCGTGAACAACTGTCTACAAGGCCTACGAATCTATCAGCCGTTTCAAGGTGATAAAGCACTTGTTCCTTTGGCAAGGGGGGTCTTTTATGCGCTTGTTCACACAAATCCCATAGAGAGTGGTTTTCTTGTTTTCAGTCCCAATCATACCCCCATTTATATGCATGAGAGCCTGCGAAGGTCGATTGTTGTTCGTATGCGGCTCAGTAGCACAATGCACGCGCAGACAGCCATTTTTGCTGTTTCACTGGATAAGTCGGATGGATTTCTCTGGCTGGAGGATGTGCTCGCCTGGAGTGGTCAGTCGATTCACGGCTCAAAGACCTTTACGGAACGCAGGGCTCTACTCAAGCAGTTTCTCGACCATCACTGGATGCCCGATGCTCGATGTGCAGGTGGTCTAACCATTCGCATCGCCAACTACAAACCACTTGAGTATATCAAGGAGATCGCCAGTGAACTGAGTTGGTCGGCAATTGACCTCTGTCCTGAACTACCCGATCGCAGACGCTTTCGCATCAAGGCGGCTGGAGGTGTAGCCTCTTCACTTGTAGGTGAACTGCGGGCAGTTTCGGGCCTACCTGATGTCTATGAACTCTGGTCGGCGGAAGATGTTTGTGTTGGTCGTGCGGCTGTCCAGGAACTTGCTCTGAGTCGTACAATTCGTGAACATATTGCGAAGGAGAAGGTCTATGTTGAAGTCGCTTGGAATCAAGAGTTTGAGCGCTTCCGTATTCAGTCTGTTGTAAGTTCTGCCACACCGCGTTCACCGACGGCGCGATTTGGACAGGCGAAGCCTGCAGTAAAAACTTCAGACGAGAACACCGAATAAAAAAGACGGCTGAAGTAGAATGGCCGTGGATAGAACACGCAGAAATAAAAAGCGCAGCCGCACTGGTTGCTCTCGCAGACAGGTCGGTGGAAATGTGGGTGCGGGATATTCAATTGGTGGACCCATTCTGCCTGGTCTTCCGACTGTAAATAACTATGCTGCCGCAGTAAATTCTATTGGAAACTGTCGTGCAACTACACCAAGTTATGCAATTACACCACCACCGGCTACGGGTCTTCCGGGCATGGGCATGAGGGGTGGTCGTCGCGGCCCGAAGCGCCGTAACTATAAGCAGGCGGGTGGTCGCTACGGATTTGGGGGTGATATGCCGGTGCCCATTGGTGCTGCACAATCACAGGGCGGATATCCTGAAGTTGTAAAGATCGGCTGCCAGGCTAACCTTCAGAATCCGTTCAACCCCACACACACAGCCCCGAATCCGACACCTGGTGCGGTCAGTTCAGCGAGCCTGGGTGAATCCATCGCGAAGGCCTTTGGACAGACAGGTGGCTATTCACCTCTTGGACAGGCCGCGGTCAGTGAGGCGTATGTTGCGCCCACGGCTGGCTATGACAACAAGCCGAGCACATGGACGGATTCTGTAGGTGCGCCGGTTCAACTGCAGATTCCCTACAATGCCCGCATGATGAACCCGGCCTGCCTGAAGACGGGTGGCAGCCGCAAGCGCAGGAGCCGTGCTCGCAAGACTCGTAAGGTTCGTAAGTCTAGTCGCTCATCTGGCAGACGCTAAGGTCAAGTGCCTTCTTAGGACCCTGAGATTCCATGACTGTTACCACATCATCCTCACCTAGACGAAAGAGTTTGTAGCCGCACTGCTTGTAATAACTCAGACGCTTTCTCCACTGTCCCATATACATTGAATGTTGGTCAATGACATCCAGAATACGATGTTCTAGATTTCTTTGGTCAGGACGAATCCTCAGAATACGCCCCGTACTCTGCTCAACCTTTTTGCGTGGGCTGACTAAGGCGACCGCATTAAGAGTTTTAATATTCATAGCCTCGGATGCCATTGCATACGTGGCCAGAATGACTCGACACTTTGTTGCCGACTCCTCTCGGGCTTCATCGGTCATTCCACCAATATAATATCCAATTGGAACCTTGGTGACTTCTAGAAGTTCTTCAAATCGGCGCAAATGCTCTTTGCGTTCACTCAAAATCAGAATACGGCGCTCGACAGATTCTGCCAACCACTTTTTCAAAAGGTCTGCGATGCGTTCCGTTCTCGGCATATAATCGACAACCTTTCCGAGCATACGGGCCATGACAACATCACCTTTCCAATCAACCGGCTCTTCAGCATATGCAGGGTCATTATAGGCGCATGAAATTGTATAGACAGCAACTGTTTCATCGGCTTCACGAATCTTCTCCCAATACACGGGTTCCCCCAAATACCATTCGAAGACTTTGGTCAGGCCGTCGTCGCGTGTAGGTGTGGCTGAGAGTCCAAGCATCCAACGAGTCTGAATTTTTGCAAGTACCCGGCTGAAATGGGCTGCACCGAGATGATGACATTCATCAAAGATTGTAAATCCGTACGATTTGAAGGAATCGTCTGCCATATCGCGCTGTACAATAGTCTGAATCATACAGATTGTAACATCGTATGTGATTGTCTTGGATTTTGGCGTCATATCAATTCCTGCGGCTTGTAGCCTCTTAAGAAGTTCATCCTTGGATCCGCCAAGTTTGAGCCCTTCAAGACGACAGCGCTCCTTAAGTTCAGTGGCTGTTGCCTCTTTCTGATAGATCACTTCGGATCCAGTCTGTTTCTTATCACCCTGATAAATACCCACGGTGAGCCCTGGAAAGAAGGCCTCAATTTCGCCCTTCCATTGATTCAAGAGGAACTCCTTATCTACAACAATACAGAATCGACGACCGAGTCGAGCGGCAATGGCAAGTGCCATGAATGTTTTACCTTTTCCGCACGGTACACAAATCAGTCCATTCGCGCCCGCATCAATGAATTTATTGATGATATTAATTTGATAGTCGAATGGTTTACCACCAAAGGTGATATGAGCCGGTAGACGCTCACCCTCCGATACAATATTTGCCTGCGGAACACCAAATCGCCGCATGGCCCAGTCACGCGGCATATAGATTCGAGTCGCCGATTCGGAGAAAATGGGAAACGAGTCTCCGCCCTTTCCGAATTTGTCATTGACAATCGGAGCAACCGTGAGTTCCTTTCGAATCTCTTCAAGTTCTTTGGAGTCAATACTGGTTTTCTTTACAGCATATCCCCGACATGTGATCACTCGGTCGAGAGTTTGCGGGTCAAGTGTTTGCGGATTCATTTACTACTATTGAGTTCAGCAGAAGTCAATCATCAAATTTACACATGCTTGTTTAGAATGGTCAACAAACAGTCAGTCGTTTCAGGGGTAAGTGTAGTCATTTTTCTGCTAGCAGCCTTCTTCCCTTCGGCTCCTGTCAGGTCTTTTGTCGACTCACTCGTGGGTCGCCTGATTCTCCTAGGATTTCTGCTCTATGCGATTCGCCTTGGAAGTATGACTGGAATCCTTGCATTCCTTGCGGTTACTGCACTCTTTGTTGAGCGCAATCGGTATTCGATTTTCCAGGCGAAGAACTATATTGTCAGCCGCGGTTCAGTGCCAACATTAGGACAAATGTCGCCGCATGATGTCCCTGCGCCGGTTGAGCGAGCAGTGAAGGACCCTTCTTGGATCGGTCACGGTCCCATGGAGGATGTTGAGTCATGGACTGAACTTGAGCACGGAGAGTCAGAGGACCATAAACAAGTGATTGAATCTCAACTCTTTCCCAATAATCGTATTAATGCGTTCTATGAGGACCATGGCCTGGCCCCGCGAAATGAATAGATGTGGCTGGCTTCGGATACGACATGTATCAGCGAAGGCAGTTTCATATAAACAGAGTTAGATTCACAAATAAATTAAGCCCATGCAGTGCCATTCCAGTTATAATTTTTTAGTTTGACATCTGTAAGTGATTTATCAATATAATACTGTTGTGCAACCGAACAGAATAGAAGTTTATTACTATTTATGTCCTGCAACATTCTTGCACTATTATTCTTCCATGCCCATTTGAAAAAATCGAGGAGTGATGTATCTGAATAACATGTTCTGGGAGTAAATTCACCCGTGAGTGTAAATCCACATTGAATGAGTCTAGGATATTCAGCGGGCATTCCTTGTAAAAAAGTGGCTGGACCACCTTTCGGGCATTTTACAGAGGCAAGTGCCTTGAGATTCTGACAACTATCGGCTTTGCTATCATTTTCCATTCGGTTTTGATAAATGGTACACCGAGCGGCAGGTGTTGTACTTACAGCAGGTGCCGTTCCATTGGGTTGACGAGCACCCGCCGTGCAGCCTTGTATATTGGGCTGAACCTTGATATTTTCAAAATAATTCGGAATCGTCTTTGGACAGAACTGTGCCGCCTTATCGGCAAACTTCTTTCGCATCAGATTTACACAACTTGGCAATGCGCTTGTATCCGTTGAAAGGCTGCAGACAGTCGTTCCATTACATTGTCCATCTACAATGGTTCCATCGCAACAGGAGACAGTGCCTTGTGTCATATCATTCAGGGCTTCGGTCCCGGGAGGACATGCTTGGAGTTGAATGTCGGCATTACCCGCCGTTACATCAATGAAAGGCTCTTCTGTTTTTGTCTGCTCGATCATGAAATAACATCCGATCACAACGGAAATGCCTAGGAGAACAAGGCAAAACAGTAGACTTTGTAAAGGAATTGTTATCTTCATCCCTCTCTCTCTGCTAGTTAGACTCTTTCTTTGTCTATCCACCACGAGCCACAATGCCGAGGAGGAAGCCTATTGCGAAGAAAAGTGCCGAACAGATGGCAATGACAGGAAGTCCACGCAGAGCCTCTGGAAGTGAAAAGGCTGCGAATCCGTACTTTCTGAAATTGAGCACCAGATTGAAGGACATTACACCGAGAACAAGAAGAAGCGCAATCACCACAATGGAGACAAAAAAGTCCTCCATTGTCTTCATGCTGACTGCATCCTTCTTAGGAGCGGAAGCGGCCTGTTGAGTCTCTGCTTCCTTCTTAAAGTTTGTAAGAGGAACTGAAGAGCCTGCTGCTTGAAACTGCACTTGATTTTTGTCATTTATATTTTTGAGTAAATCAAGTGGAACACATTTGTATTTTGAAATATCGATTGGCGTTGTCGTTATTCCTGCCATCTATCGCATACAGGGATTTTAGAGAACCCCAGGAATATACATGGGTCCATCATATTGGTAGATATTCACCTTACCCTCGTTGCCGTTGACGGTGCGAACATGTTCACCATTAAAGAGTTCATCACAGCCGATTGAATCCTGGCAGTCGCGTCCCTTGTAGCGAATCGGGATGGGAATTGGATTGTAACTATCCGTTCGCGTGTAGTAATTGTAGCGGTCGGAGCGACCAGCTGTGCGGCGGCCATAGAGGGGCAGTGTCTGGCCATCGGATGTTGTAATAAATCCGTACGACTGATATTGTTCAGGAAGACCCTGTGTGGGTACACCAAAGAGGGCACCGCGAACCGGCATCTGAGCAGGTGCATTCCAGAATCGAAGGGGCTCAGGTGCACGGGTGTAGCGATCATCGCCACCCGCATTTACAACAACGCTAGGGGTTGGTTCAGGGATACGTGGACTACGAATATAAGTAGGGGGTGCTTGTTGTGTAGTATTCATGTAAATGAGTGCTCCTAGACAACCGATTAAAACGAATATAATGAAGAGGAATACTTCTGGTGTAAAACAAAATACACCGGGAGGACACCGTGAAGCCTTCATGACTCTCTACCAAATGAGCGCGTTTTAAGAACGACGAGTGTTGCCCTTGCGATTCTTGCGATTCTTGCGATTCTTGCGGCTCTTGTTCTTGCGATTCTTACGTGTCTTCGCAGAATTTGTCTTCATTCCATTCATTCTTGAAGAAAATACGCCGTAATCTATAATTGGGGCGTTAGGATTATTATTTTCATATTTCCTATCATAGGCTTTTCTATAAATATATCTATATTTAGCATTGGGGTTTTTTCTGAATGCTTCATTTCTCGGAGCATGAAAGTAGGCCCTCTCTTCATCGGTTAAATTACTAGCAGGCATCTTCTATAGTATAGTCATAGAAAATAAAAACATACGCACTTAGACCGGAGCAGTGGCACCAGAGGCGCCCATGGCACCAGAGGCCCCAGGTCCAAACATTGTCTGAAATGTATCGATGAGTTGCTTTCCATCTGAAAGCATCGGCTTCATTGTGCCGAGCATCATCATCAGTGACTTCTGTGTATCAATGAGTTTCTGCGTATCCTCAGACATTCTCTTCACCTGGTCAGGCTGTAAGGCATTAAGCGCATTCAGAACAGTGGTTCCCTGGTCAATGTGAAATCCACCCTTCGTATCCTGCGGAATGGAACCGAGCTTGAAGAGGCCATCTGTGGTGGGTGAATTTGCATCCTTGAATCCAGACTTTGTAACAGCGGCCGGTTGACTTGTGGACGAAGTCGTCGCACTCGTGGACGGTGCAGTAGCAGCCGTGGCAGCAGCAACCGTGCTTGCAACTGTGCTAGCCGAAGGGGCCGAAGGCGCAGCAGCAGGTGCAGCAGCAGTAGGGGCCTCAGGCTTTTTCTCCGTAGGGACAGGATTGTCGCTCAGATCAGAGAAACCCTCTACAAATCCACTCGCATAGACTCCAATCGGCGCCTTGGCCTGCGGGCGACGAATACTCTCAACACGCTTGGAGATCATAGCACCACCGTCTACAAACCCTTCAGGGCGACGAGCCTGTGATATAAGCACTGTAAGAACACCGGTCAGAAGAACAGCAACCACAGTGTATTCAATTGAATCGGATGTGCTGTAGACAATTAGGCCTACAGCAAGGGAAAGCATGAAATAGACAAACGGAATTGCAAAGATACCATAGACAGCATACAGAGCAAGGATACCTAGAGAGATTTTATCAGTCTTCACCTTCATTCTATTACGACTTGAGAAGTGGTGCTACAATACGTAAAAGAAACCAAAAGGATGCTCCAACAATTAATGACTTCGCAGCCATACCCAGCGTGCTGAGTTGACCCGTACTCTGGATAAGTGAGGGTAGGTACTGCGAAATGACAACATTGATTGCCGGTAGACTGAAAACGAAGAAGAGCATGGCCACGACCAGGGGGATCTTTGCATCGTCGAGAATACGGGCATACCAATTCTTCTTCGGCTCGTCGTATTCCGTGTTGCGCGGAGGAGCACCGCCAGACCACGAATCACCTTCAGCGGAGCGGGGTACACCGTGCATCGCCGCAGCAAAATCACCAGGCGTAGGGTGGTCTCGGCCAATTACATGTGCCTGCGCCGTCATCGGATCGGCCGCCATCGGAAATGTAGTGTTTCCCTGAGGAGCGCCCGGAGGTGCTTGCATTGGAAGAGGAGGAGGTGGCGGCGCCATACCACGAGCAGGCATTTGAACTGAGTTCCCGCCGCCGCTGCCACCACCTCCGTTCATATCGGCCAGAATCTTCTCGACAAGGTCACTATCGTTTGACGACGAGCGTGAGTCTAGGTCGGATAAAAGAGTCCCCGCACTTGACATTTATTTACACCTTAAAAAAAACAGTTTCAATTTCCAGCGCAACTTACTTGTATCCAACTTGAAACGCTTCGATTACACCCTGACTCGGACATTCTGCGGTATGTGTCTTGAACTGGTAGCATTTCGAGCCAATTTTGTAGGTTGTCTTTTCCACTTCGTGGACCGGTGGAGCCTTTACAATCTGACACTCGGAGCCTTTACAGAGTGGACGAAAGAGTGACATAATCGCAACTCCGATGATGAAACTGAAGAAGAAGTGAAACTGTGGTGTTTCAAAGAACTTGAACATCCTCTACCGCTACAATAGAAGTATGTTTGACTACTTTGAAATCAAACCGTTTCTACTTGGACTTGCAGTAGGGGGACTACTCCTGCTCTTTTTCAGGCCACCGAAGGATGTAGTATACAAATACCCTCACCCAAAGACTGTTGAGCAACTCGTCTACCGTGATAATAATAAGGCGTGTTATACATATTCAGTCAGTGAAGTGAACTGTGACTCAAATGAAGATAATCTGAAGGATTACCCGCTTCAATAAGCTCCACTTCGCCGAGCAGCAATAATGGCTCCCTTACGAGCCGCTTCCTGCTGTTGTTGAGTCTTTGCAGCAAGGTCCACTTCAACATTCGACAAATCTTTAGCAAGGCGCTCTCCTCCACCTGAAGCAGCATCACGCGTGCGTGCTCTCGCTGCCTGAAGAGCAATACCCCAACGATTGAGACCCTTCCACTTTGTAGGGTTCTCTTGATTGGCCTCAGTCGCCACAAGTTCACCCTTCTCATTGATTGATTTCTTTCCAGGCACGAGACCTGTGCCAAAAAGACTTAGCAGTTTATTGTCTGCCGTTTTCTGTTGGGGTGCCACGTAGACAATTGTCTTATCACCCGTTTCGTCCAGAGCATCCATAAAGTTCTCTTCATCGCTCCATTCATCAATTGCGGCATCGATTACTTTAGCAAAAATCTCATCTTTAAAATCACCTACAGTGAAATTTAATGGCTCCGCTACACGGCGAACTGCTCCAGGTGTACCAGCCTTAATCACCAGGTCAATCTGTTCAGGCGTAAATTTTACAGTATTTGCCTTCATAGCCTCCACAAGAATTGCTTGTAAAAGGCCATTGTAGACATTCTTCTTCTTATTGGCCCCGAGGATTGCAATCGGCTTTGGCTTGTAGAGGCCGAGTAGAGGAAGTTCCTTTGGATTGGCGATGACTGCGGGGTCATCAAAAATAATCTCATATTCCTCTGTCTCTTCACCAAACGCTTCGGCTTCCGCAGACATGGGTACAAGGAGTGCAGAATGTGAGAGGATAGAGTGTCCTTTAACTACATCAACTATCTGTGAAACCTTACGTTTTTCATATTGATTTTCAAGAAGAATATCGCGAATTTCAAGGCTGGAATATGCACTCATTGCAAGCATAGGTGACATAATGGCAGTTATATCCTTTTGTCTTGTCTGAACTTGGTGATTTGCAGCGACGACATCTTCGATACCGCCTCCGGTCTCCTTATATACTTTGAGTGCTTCGCGCAAGGCCTCCTTTGCCTCCTCAAATTCTGCCACAACTCCCTCTACGAGTTCTTGGCGTTCAGTGTAGAGTTCTTTAATTTCTTCGGCATTCGCGGGTTCGTACTTCTGTAAATGAAAGATTTTTGTCGGTTGCGCATCGAGGCTAGGTTTAAATATTGCGTTTCCAGTTGCGTCAAAGGTAAACAGATCGGGACGTATACGCCTACCCGCAAAGAAACTCTGTAGATTTGAAGGTTCCACCACCTTTCTCTGTCTTTTTCCCTTGGGTGGCATCTGTGGTTCTACGAAGTAGTTTTTTTTTAATGGAAGACCAGAATGGACGCCCCCAAACCCAAATCAAAGGCACTCGATAGCACTCTTCGATTTGTTTTTAGTTTAACCCATGGTGTCCTTTTATTATTTTGTATGGTCATTATCTACGCTATTTACGGAGATGGTCTATTTCCTCCGCTCTGGCTGCTTTTAATGACGATTCCATTTGTCTCCTTTGTAATTGGGCTACTACTCAATGCACTCATTCAGTATTTAGCCTGTTCAAAACTTAATGGATCTCAAATCGCCTTGGACAGTCTGTTCGGTCCGGCACTGACGGCATCGGTCTTATTTCTTCTCTGGCTCATTCCTGCCTTAGAGTCACCGGTACTCACGGTTCTGCCTATTACACTGAGCACGACCTACAAGAAGGCGATTAGTGGAGGATTCTATATCTTCTGGGCGGGAATCTATGCTCAAGTGATTGCATCGGGTTTCGTACAAGTCTGTTAGTCGGTCGCGGGAGCAGCACCAATGTAGATATATTTAGGGACACCATCGACTGTTGTACTCTCCGTATTTAGCATATAATATCCAGGCTTCAGATCATTGTTGGCCTTTTTAGCCACTTCCAGTGGACTATTGCGCTTGGCTCGGGAGATTGGCTTCACAGGCTCCTCAGTTTCAATCTGCGTCCATTCCGTTCCAGGAATAAATCCAAAACTTGCAATGAGTTGAACAAGAAAAAAGGAGACAACGGCCCAGAGAATTGTAAAAAGCCAGAAGGGGAACCATGTAAAGCGTTCAGGATTACGACCAATCCCAAACTCTTTCCATCCTCCGTCGGATGTGAACATTAGACTCGGTTTTATCGCCAGGACAATACCGATTCCAATTAAATATAGGAGTCCACTGAACAACAGGATCCTCATTCTATCCTAGATAGGCTATTTTAATAATCATCCGAACTTTCTCCATAGCCATAGTCACCCGCTGCATCATCTAAGGCCTCGCCTTGAGGATTCCATTCACCACCTTCGCTGCTGCGCCAATTATCAATACCCGCGGCCTCATCTTTCTCGCGTTCAAGATCATAGTAATCCTTGTCGTATTTGTAAATGAGCTTTGTGCCGCCGACAGCCCATTCTCCAAGTCCAAGGCGTTTATTCATCATCGCCACGCGTTTTTCATCCGGATTTAGTTTTGAAAGTTTCTTGACATAGGATTGCCTCTCAATTTCATCGCGTGCTGCAATTCCATCACGAATCTGTTCATCGGTATACTTTATTGCCTCCTGGTTATATCTGCGGATACAGGTTTGGAGGGCCACAATAGACTGGGTCACATTGCCTTGAGCCGCGCCACCCTGTAGGCTCACATAGTTTCCAATGGCTGAGAGAATCATGATACGATTGAGCGCAATCCTGAAATTCTCATTGGTGAGGCCAAGTGCAGAGAGTTGAAAATCTGAAAGGAGGATTGAAATGGCCTGGAGTTGCTTCACAAAGAGTGTTGCACGAGTGACTAAGTCAGTATTCTCCTTATTAAAGAGTTCTTCAAACTTCATCTCTTTTGGCTTACTGATCGAATAATCAAAATGCGGCTTAAGAATTTCAGTTTTAATCTGTTCCTTATGCTGGTCACTCATCGGCTCATAATCCTTCAGAATAGTGGAGAGTTGATCAGAGTTTGAATCCTTCAGGCCGCGATTGATAGGCACGATAAAATAAGTGTATAATTGTGTCTTAAGTTCAAGAGAAGATAATTTGCACATTTCATCGACCGCCTTACGATAGTCTTCACCAATACGTGATGTGACTGCCTTGCGATAGATTTCATGAGTCTTCTCAAGAGGTTCAAGTGTATCTCTCTGCGCTTGTGATGTTGGATTTGGTGGAAGTTTCGCAAAATTCGCAACCACTTCTGAGATCTCCTTGACCCATGTAGTATAGAGGTTGAGTTCTGCCAGTTTCCTGAAGAAACGGGCGCGTGTCTGCTCGAGTGATGGCTTAGCAGGTGCTACAAATTGAACTTCATAATGTATGTGTGTTGTATCAAGAAGACCTTGGAAAAGTTCCTTGCTTATTTCACCTGTAATTCGCAGGTTCTTCATCAGTGCCGCATTAAGTGTTGAATTAATTGTTTCATCGCGTTTTGCTATCCAGTCTGCGTAGTCCTTTGCCTTGACTGGCGGGTCAGGAAGTGCCTGGTCATCAG
>Ga0209500_10001706_pt1 | contig 16236 bp, 12 predicted proteins | sample S_140212_EF_Meta_FD_187323 | JGI IMG/M metagenome (GOLD analysis project Ga0209500, IMG submission 187323) | Freshwater microbial communities from Lake Simoncouche, Canada to study carbon cycling - S_140212_EF_MetaG (SPAdes) (version 2) | ecosystem: Environmental > Aquatic > Freshwater > Lake ... | reverse complement strand
ATATTTCTCCACCATACAAAGTTGCTACCACCACCGCCAAAGTAATTAGAGTAGGATCAGATAATGCCAACATAAATTCACTGGCTACTGACGCTTCCAAAGCCGCCGCCGCAGCCGCCTCCCCTGCCGCTACTGCTGCCGCCTCTCCTCCTCCTGCCGCTAAAGCTGAAGAATATGCACTACTGAAGGCGGCTCCTGCGGCCTCTACACTTCCGGTGAACCCAAACATACTTCCTAGACTACTGGCTCCACTTTGAAGAATCTGTCCTACAAAACTAGTAGAGAGCTCAGAGGCAGATACTGTAAACGTGCTATCTATCCAAGCGCCAAAGTTTGCAATTCCTGTAAAACCTGTGTTTTCAGCAACAAATGATCCAAAACTAGATACGAGTTTTGCAATACCTCCGTTATACAGACCAACTATGGTCCCGATTGTTGATACTGTTTGATACAGCGGGTCTGTATAGATTCTTTTTAACAAGTTCAAAACAGACCTATCTGGTTGAATACCCCCTTCACCGCCGTTTGTACTTAATAAATTTAACGATCCAACAAGATATCTAGGAATTGGGTCAAACTCACCGTCGCCGGGGTATCGTGATAATTGGGTAACTACGTTCCCATTATTACTAAATCCTAAAAATTGACGACAGACATGACCGTTACCTAACGGACTAGGATCGAGATTATGTACACGCCTTGCATGATTACTAAAACTTTGTCCACCTGGAGAATCAAAATCTAAAGTATTATAATAATAAGAGATGTATTGGAGTTGACTAAGTGTTTGATCAATTTCTGGAATTCCTGCTTCGATAGTTTTATATTGAGTATGTATTTTTAAATTACCGTAGCCGTCTTCGTCAATTACAAAAAGACTTCCTCCTGCTCCAGACCCCTTTCTATAATCTCCAAAGAAATCTTGCAAAAGATACTGATCGTTTACTGGTCCAGTATCTTTAATAACATAGTTACTAGAATAATACGTTCCAGGGATTCCTGTATCTGCTGTTATTAAAGGTATTCTATAGACCTCGCTCCAGCCTGCGTAAGGTTCTGTTGGTCTGACAGGTGTTAATGTTGACCAAAGAATTTGATCAGATGAATTAGATATTTTTAAAGCAAAAGCATTTTTAACTGTTTCGTCAGCAAAAATATTAGCGGCACCTATAAAGATAACATGTTTTCCAGCTTTGAGATTAACTGTTCCATTAAATCCAAAAGTAGCGGATGCAGGATTGTCAACAGTTCTTGTATCTGCTAGAGTTTTTCCGTCGATTGCAAAATATCCAACAACATCTGCAGAAAATTTCCAACGATATTCTCCATTAGCAGGAACATTAAACTGCCACCGTCTAACAACTAATTTACCCCGGGGAGTGACTCCGTCTGGAAAAAACCATGTGCCATAGTCATATAAAAACCCTGTAGTGGGACTACCTTGAATCCAATAATCTTTCTGTATCTTATATAATGGAACCCCTTCATTATACTTTGAGTCAGCTCCAATTCCTAAACTAGAAGAATTAAGATTATAATTTGTATCGGCTACTTGACTGGGCAACGGATCATACAACTGTTTATCACCATTCAATAAATTTGCGCTTAATCCTACTCCTATAGTTAGATATGGTTTTGTACCAATGATGTCATAACTCATTCCAACTACCGAGTTATTAAGACTGGTCGGACTTACCCAACTACCTAAATTTTGATCTGCTGGAACATCTAGATTTATAGTTGTAACCGTAGTAGTGTTAACATTTCGACTAGGTGCTCCAGGAACACTCACACTGTCGCAGTTTACTGAAATAGTCGCAATTATGGTAGCTTTTGTAGTTCCAGAAAACCCAACAAATCCTCCCGGATCAAAAGAAATTACAGGACCACGGGCAAGAGTATCATTTACTGTAAAAATTTCTGGATGATCAGACAAGTCTTGGCCGTTCCATGTTAAACTGCAAGTTCCCTTGGTATATCTTCTAAGAGCATTTCCTGTGTTAACTGCAATTACTAATTGGTTTTCGACCAGATGATAGTTAGTAACATCAATTGTCGGAGCTGTGGCTAACTGAGGTCTAAACGCAGGCCCCGATACCATTTGACTAGTCTTAATTGCTATAACTCCATTATCGCTATCTGCCCATATGTTAACAAAATTATTATAAGTTCCTAAACTATTACTGGTATAATAAAGGTCCATAGAAATACTTTCGTTGGGCTGTATCTTTTTGGTCTCTCCTTCAACAGGAGTCCAATCAACATAACTAATGGTTGGAATAGGTCCTCCAGATTTACCGTTGTTTGAAAATACTAAAAAATAAAATGATACTTCACTATTACCTGTATTAGTAAGTGTAAATCTTTGCGGAGGCGAAGGATCAAATCGATTCATATCATATGTAAGATTGGAAACATTACATTCAAGCATCTTGATAGTAGGAATTATCGGTTGTCCATTTAAATGAAATCCAGAAGTTACCTGTTGGCAACATGGATTAGGAGCTACCAGTGCTCCTGTGCTACGATATGTATCTAAACGATGTGTTATTCTAAGACCTTTATCAATTGCTGAATCGGCCCCTGCTCCTATAGTACCAACTATAAAAGACACGGTTACAGTAATCTGGTATGCTGACACAGGTGTGTAGGTCAGTGTAATATGATTTCCATATGTTGAGACACTGGTTGAGAAAGTTTGTGTATTTCCTAAAATATAAAGGCTACGATCATAAGGATGTGCGTCCATTATGACCTGCATCTCTGTAATCAAGCCAATCCATAAATCTTCTATCAATCCCGGAAATACTTCTTTAAAACTTAAATTGGGTTGTAACTTTCCGCCTAGATTAAAAAATCTCTGTGCAGATGTAGTGTCGGTCCAATCGGTATCTATCACAGAAGTAATAGTACTATCCCATATAGGATTACTTACATCGGAAATTGAAGTTACAGCTGATTGGGGACTTGCTATATTAAAACGATTATCAAGAGAATTGTTTACAGATGAAATAATAGTATTAACAAACCCAGAGGTTAAGGTAGTTGTTGTGTTGTTATTACCGGGGCCGTTTTCATAAGATAATGGATTTCCAGTAACGTGCCTGTGGATTTGATTTGCTTCAAAAAATATCTGTTGCCAATTGACTTTTGAAATTTTTGTATCAGAAGTTACAGTACTGGACATATTGGTTGGAAATCCATAACCATCAGGTCCCGGACCCATTATTTGATTAAGTGTTGTGGCTAGTTGATTATACAGTTGTACAGTACTAGTTGTTTGATTGTTGACAAGAGATATGGTCATATTATATAATAGTAGTTGATACCGTATTTAGTCAGAAAATTGCAAGAAGCTCATCGAGCCCTGTAAATATTCAAAAGGAAATCATGAGTAAAGCATATAAACATTCAGGTGCATTTGGGGATTTAATCTATAGTTTGCCCATAGCCAAGCATTTTGGACCCGGTAAATTCTACTTACACCTAGATCAAATCAATTGGATAGGGCAACATTATTACGGTAGCCCTCCAAACCCATTTCATAAGGGCAGATTAACACAAAAAGATTTCGATTATATGGAACAGTTTATGATGGCACAGTCATACATAACAGATTTCCGTACTATGAGTAAATCAGCAGAAATTACGCATAATCTAGATAAATTTCGCCCATTATTTGTAGGACATCCCGGAAACTATGTAGATATCTACGCTACAGCGTTTGGGATAACTGATCCAGAATTACAAAAAACTCTGAGGAACACACCTTGGATTGAAGCGGATCCTGTGGTCAACGATGGGCGTACAGTTGTAATCAATCGTACTGCTAGGTGGACTCCACGTAAATTAAGCTCACAATGGACACAATGGCAAAAAGATGGATATGAAAGTCGCAGTATTTTTGTAGGGTTGGCTGAAGAACACGAAGCTTTCCAAAAAGACACAGGGTGGACTGTGCCTTGGGTCCAAACAAATTCTATGCTGGAATTAGCCGAAATTATATCGGGCGCAGAGTTGTTTATAGGTAATCAAAGTCAAGCACTAGCACTGGCATTTGGATTAGGTAAACCTATTTGGTGCGAGCACAGGGACGATTTGCCATTAGAGCGTAATGAATGCTATTTTCCAGACAGAGAAAATGTTGTTTATTTTTAACATGGTTGACAATTGGTATTACCGATGTTATAATATATACATATTAACAAACTAAGGAGTAGACCATGTATCAATATGCTATTTGGGTTCGTATTAATGCTTATCAAACTGCTAATACTACAGTATGGGCAGATAATGATTATCAGGCACGATTAGTTGCTGAAAGCCAATATGGCGCAGGCAATGTTTTAAATTATTCAAGAATTAATGGCTAATAAACGAAAAAAACTAGGAATCATACAGAGCCGTGGGTTAGGTGACATCGTTATTGCCTTACCCATAGCCAAATACTATCATGATCGTGATTGGGATGTACTTTGGCCTATTTGCGAAGAATTCGTTCCTAATGTAGTAGATCATGTACCTTGGATCAAATGGATTCCTGTTAAAACTGATTCTGGTAGTTTTTTCTATGATGCTCCTTACGAACGGCTGACAAATTTTAAGTGTGATGAAATTATACCTTTGTATCAACACCTAACTGGACACGATTTTATCAACGCCAAATATTTTCAATATACAAAATTTGATCAATACAAGTATATCAAAACCGGAGTTCCTTTCTTAGAAAAATGGAAACTGGCTGATTGTATTAATCGTTTTCCAGATCGCGAACAGTTGTTATATGATTCAGTTGTCACTAATAAAAACTATGCTGTCATACATCTAGAGGGTAGTGATACTCGTGCTGATTTTGATCGAAGCATGATTCCCGCAGACTGGCAAAGCATAGAGATCAGTTCACGCACAGGCAGTATCTTTGATTGGTTAAAGGTCTTAGAAGGTGCCCAGAGTTTGATAATGATTGACAGCGTATTTGCCAACATGGTTGATCAAATGGGTATAGGTGAAGATCATTACTTTATACAGCGTAGCCACATCGGGCTCACTCCTGTACTAAATCTACCCTGGACCTGGTTGCCTTAGTTTGTAATCTTAATATATTGGGCCTGGTGGTTGCGTTCCATATATTGCACTAATAGTTACACTTGAGCCAATACCATAATCTAATACATCAAATGGTGCTTGAATTCTTCTCCAATTTGTGTTACCACCAAACCAGAATTCATAGTTTAGACCATTTATATTAATCCAAATAGGTTGATTACCTTGGTTAGTATCGGCATTTGTAGGACATATTAAATAAGTTATATAAGGATTACCATATGCGGACAGAGAATAAAGCCCGTACACAATAAAAGTTGCTGTACCGCCGGTCCCAGGTGAAGTAAATGTAGTTTGAGATAAAGAACCCATTTCAGGCACCGTCTCAGGAAATTGTACTACACCATTACCATAACCTTTATAAACAAATTGTCCACCAAACCGGGATGTAATACCCATCACTAAATTCCCGCCCGCAGGAGGTGGGGTATAACCACACTCTGCTGAATTAGATTCCATTAAAGCATTATAAGAGCCACCACTGCCATCGGCATAAGTTCCATATTTGTCAACTCCTGAGCAATAGGTACTGAGTAATGTGCCGGCAGGAGTTGCGGCTGCAACTACACTTGTAGCACTACTGGTAACACTCTCAGCAGTTCCTAACAGTTGATCAGTATAACTGGCAACAACAGTAATTACTGTGCCAACTTGTCCCGCACCTAGGGTTAACGTCTCATTTATAGCTCCAGAAATATTTGTGCCATCGGCCTTCCACTGATAACTAATTGTTCCCAAACCATCAGTATCAGCTAATGTATTACTCACTGTAAGAATTTGACCTTGAGACGCTGTACCAGAAATTGTCACACTACCGGTTGGTGAATGATTAGCTCCTCTCCTGTCTAAACTCCATCCATACGCGGCCGCTCCATTGTAAACGCTGCCGATTGCCATATAAGGTCCTGCATTATCAAAAATTCTAACTCTGTAATGAGTATATAAGTTATCATTATTATACTGATTAACAATAATAGTACCATCTGCATAACCAGACCCAGTACCTCCCATATTTTGTGCCATGGCAGCACTGAATGTACTTCCTGCGGCCCTCCACTCAAGCGTAGTCCAATCACCGGTGTTATAAAAATTACCACTGGTGTTGGCATTATTCGAACCTTCTAAAACAAAATGACCCCAACAATTCTGATGTAAACAAATACGTAATCTATTAACAGCCTTAGGTGTTCCTAAGTAGATCGCATAAATCATAGGATAAGCAGTAATTCCATTATGTCCACCGTGTGAACCATAACTACCAATTCCGCCGCCACCGATTGGATCATTCCAGAATGCACTCATAGCTTGAAGGCCATAAGTTGCAATCTTTCCACTACCCGCTGTTTGGAATTGTCCACCAATACTAGCAGGCATACTTGTAGTGTTTACAGTATCAAACGGAGTTAATTGTCCAAAGAGTAGTATCCCTGAAGAAGTGAACGTATGTATTGTTGTTCCGCCGCTAGATGATATACTTCCTCCAGAAAATTGATCTGATCCTGCATAGGCAATTTTTACTAATCCCCCACCGCCTGTTCCGCCACCGTTACCTCCGCCGAGACCGGCACCAGCTCCGCCGCCACCGCCATAACGTGTAGCAGGAGCTCCGACAGTGTAGTTAGTACCACCAGCGCCTCCGCCATCAGTTCCAGATCCAGGATATAGACCATAGCCTGTACCGCCACCTCCATAACTGCCGCCACCGCCACCGCCACCGTAGGCAATTCCACATATTACACTGACTACTCCTGATCCGCCAGCACCACCGTGATTTCCTGGATAGCCGTTTTGCCCATTACTGCCTGCACCGGCTCCACCCCCGCCACCCCAATTTCCATTACCGCCATATGTTCCACCGGTATATCCATTCCCACTATTTCCAACGCTGGGGCCATTACCGCCTCCAAAGCCTCCGTCGGCTATAAATTTAACACCGAGTCCATTGCAGATACTTGACGGCATTCCAGGAGTTTGTCCACCTCCACCTGCACCGATGTTTATGACAATAGAAGAAGATGCACTGACTAGCATATTACCAGTTAGTACTCCGCCACCACCACCACCGGTAGTAGTTATTGAATTACCACCCCCACCACCACCACCTACTATGAGGTAATTGACAGAAATTGCCATGTCAGATGATGCTAACTGACCACTCGAATTAAATTTATGTATTGTTTTTCCACCGGATTCTGTTATAGTACCACCTGTGAACTTTTGCGGTGAACAATAGGCTACAACTACTACACCCGAGCCACCTAAGCCAGCATTTAGACTTGGATAAGCACCTCCAACATTCCCACCTGCGCCACCACCACCTGCACCTTTTCCGGCAGCTCCATTGTTAGCATCATTGTATCTAGATCCTCCAGCACCACCAATACTACAGGTATTACCTCCAGGGTTTCCTCCGCAACCAGTAGCATTACCACCGCCACCACCAGCCGCGTAGCGTAGAGCAGACCCAGTAATACTACTACCTTCTCCAGCACCACCGATACCACCCTGTATTCCACAACCGTTAGCTCCAGCGCCACCAGCACCGCCACCACCACCACCACCGCCGGGGTTAGCGCCATATCCACCGGGATAGCCTTGACCAGGAACTCCGCTACCTCCTGCATTAGGAAGTCCTCCATAAGTTCCGCCACCTGACCCACCAGGCAATCCTATTGCCGCCGGCCCTCCACCACCACCACCACCGTAGGCAACTATAGAATTAAATGAAGAATCGTTTCCTGAGTAATTTCCAATAGAGGCACCTGCTCCTACTATTACAGAATAATTTTGAGCAATACAGAGCGTTGTATTTCCAGTTAATAATCCACCAGCACCACCTCCACCACCACCAGTTTCTGGGCCGCCACCTAGGCCTTGACCAGCACCGCCACCTCCAACTACAAGGTATTGAGCCACAACAGAAAAATCACTAGGCGGAACAATAATATTTGTAGCAGTTACAAACCCAGTTACTAATGTATCGCTGTTTTCAAATATATGACGAACAAATCCCGAATCATAACTATGTACTTCGATATCACCGCCAGTAAATTTAACAGTGGTTCCTGCATATTGAACAATGGCTTTACCACTGCCGCCAAATCCTCCTGTACTTCTTCCAGAGTTTGTGCCACCACCGCCACCACCACCAGAATTTGCCAAACCAGCTGTTGCTCCAGCACCATTACCAAACCCACCTGTACCACCACCACCGAGAGCTCTCGGCTGGCCAGCACCGCCATCACCAGTTCCAGTACCGCTGGCAATTGTTCCGAGTTGATATCCATAATATGGCATCTCAGATTGAAAATCAGGTCGAATAGTTCCTCCTACGGCAACAAATCTCCCGTAGTTACCTGATCCCACTGTATTATTAACTGTTACTCCACGGAATTGAGGACTTACGTAAGGGCCAGGAGCCGAAATTGGTGAAGTCCAGTTAATACCATCAGTGGATGATATTGAAAAAGGAACACCACTGGCTTTCCCAACAGCAACAAACAATCCAGCATTATTGACTGTAATAGCAGATAGCTGTTGTGCGTACATAAAAAATCCCGAATAGGACCAATTAACGCCGTCAGTAGATGCTACAGAAAACCCTACTCCTGCTCCGGCACCAACACCAACAAAAAGTCCGCTAGGGCTAACTGTAATTGATGATAGAGGAGTATTAAACCCAGTATCAATTATCAGTGTACGATCGGACCAGTTAACACCGTCGGTCGACGTTGCATACATTGGTCGATTGCTACTGGTTCCTCCAACAGCAACAAATCTACCAGACCTACTAACTGTGACACCGTTAAACCCACCAGATCCGCCGACTGCGGCCGGTGTAGTCCAATTATAACCGTCACTAGATCTTGTTATAAGTCCTATCGCACTAACAGCAACAAATAAGTTAGAACTATTAACTGTAATCCCGGTCATTATGTTAGTATTCCCAAGGGTTGTAGTCCGCGTCATTGCTGATCCATCACCGGTAGCAACAACCCCTATAAAATTGAATCCTGAATCAATATACCATCCAATAGCAACAAATAATCCATCACTTCTGCTAACAATGCCATAATATGAACCGCCTTCTGGTGGTGAATTTGCTATATCAGTTCCAGATGTCCAGTCAACTCCATTTCCAGATACTGCAAATTGAGGAACATAAGGAGTACTTTGCCTAGATCCAACAGTCATATACAATCCAGAAGGATTAACTGCGGCAGCCAGCATTAAGGAGTTAAAACCATTATCGCTACCGGGGACTGCAAATCCAGAAAAGGCTGTGCCACTTTCACCGTAGCCACCACCACCACCACCGGAATAATATATTCCTGCTGGGGAGGAATCAACAGCTATTAAGCTACCAGGGCCGCCACTGTAACTTCCGGGACCCGAGCCACCAGCTCCACCAGCCCCTCCACCACCACCGCCATTGGATCCAATGGCTCCAGTTTGTCCAGGATTCCCCTGTCCTGGAATTCCGCTTCCTCCTGGAATTCCACCAGCAGTTCCACCACCCGAACCACCTGGGTTACCTCCACCAAAACTATTTCCACCACCGCCACCACCAGTGCTGACAATATTAACACTGCCAGGACCTACAATATAAGTTCCTCCACCATTATCCCCACCGCCAGGACTACTAGCACCAGTACCACCAGCACCTACAGTTATAGCGTAAGGAGCCGCACGTAATACTACACCGTCTACACGTCTAAAGCCACCACCACCACCACCACCGGCACCTTCATATGAACTAGACATACCACCACCACCACCGCCAGCGATCAAGTATACTGTGCTGACTGTTCCAGCAACTGATACCGTAATTGTGTAACTGGCAGAACCAGGTAAGTTAGTTTGGCTACTGGCCTGCGAAGCGGTGATTGTAACTGTGCCAGCCGCAACACCAGTTACTTCTCCTGTGGTGCTGTTCACTGTGGCCACATTTGTGTCACTGCTTGAATAAGTTATTGCACCACCTCCAGGTATGTCGCTGGTAGCTACATCTGTTAGTGTTCCGCCAACAAAGATACCGTCTGGGCTGGCTGTGGCAAATGTCAACACACCGTGTGGAGGGAAGGTCCAACTGACTACATTGGTGTGTCCGTCACTGAAGGTAAATGTGTATTCAAATGTTCCGCTGTCAAATACTCCTATAGTTCCTGTAAGTTCGCCAGATCCGTTTAGTGTACCCGATCCAGAACCTGTACTCCAACTGTAGCTGAACGCTGTATTTGGTCCACCACCTGTGATAGCGTAGTTTAATGTAGTATCTGAATTGCTAAGGGTAACAACCTGATAGTAGAACTGTAAAATAGTAAATGATGCTGTTCGACTATGTCCATTGCTGAAAAATACAGTAACAGAGTAAGACCCTGCACTGAAATATGCATTGTGTGTTAGGTTGGCGGCACCCGATCCGTTTAATGTGGGCAATGGAGAAGAGTTTCCATCTCCGTTACTAAAGTTGTAACTGTATGCAGTATTTGGAGCACCACCAGAGATTGCAATCACAGCCTGTTGATTGGTAGCGGTATTGGCCACGCTGACTACTTCATTGTAGTACTGGCTAACGGTAAAGTTAGCACTGCGAGTATGTCCGTCTGTAAAGGTCACTGTTACACTGTAAGAACCCGCAGAGAATAATATGTTGTATATAGGACTGGATGCACCACTGCCATTCAATGTGCCAGATCCCGTGCCCCCAGTGTTAAACTGATATGAGTAAGCAGAATTAGGAGCTCCACTGGCAATGATAAGTTGAGCGTATTCATTACTGAACAGATTAGACACACTGACAGTTTGATTGTAGAACTGAGTAACAGTAAAGTTAGCAGTACGAGTATTAGAGTCAGGAAAGGTCGCTGTTACAGTGTAAGAACCCGCGGCGAGTAAACTGCCATGAGTCACAGATACTGCTCCACTGGGACTTAATGTCCCCATACCACTTCCACCACCGTTATTGATCGTGTAGGTAAATGCAGAATCAGGAGCACCACCCGATACGCTTATAGTGGTATTTTGATTGCTGAGAATATCGCTTGCAGTGACCGTTTGATTATAAGTTGTGCCGCCACCAGGACTTGGACTTGGAGGAGGACTTGGGCTAGGACCACCGCCTCCGGCACCAGTACCACCCCCAAAGTTGATATTACGTCCAACAGTGAGAGGGACTTTAAAGTTTATGTTAGTAGATGGCACAGATATATATATTCTTTTGTTAGTTGTGTATTTACTCATTTTACAACCATAAACTAAATATCTATGCGATGGCCAAACAACTCAACCGAGATTTGCCCCCACAGATGGACTGGATTCCGGAACGTCAGAGAAAGTATTTTCCCTATACAGCGCACACCCTATGGCCCGGAATAGAACCCGAAAGATTAGACATTTTACAGCAGCCAATTCCCTATATGGGAGTACAGATCGACTGGGTAGAAGCGGTACAGACCATGGAAAATTGGTTAGAACAGTCAGTGGGCGTACGATATAGTTCTTGGGTATGGGCCGAGCATCTAGCCATCAGCTCCTGGCATTGTGGAGTGGCATTCCATCGTGACCGTGATCGTACATTATTCCTACTACGCTGGGACAACAGCAGATGAACAACGGCATGTTCAATTACTGGATAACTCCCTGGGAGAGATTGAACAACAATCCAGATTCCGACCTAATAGCACTATTAATACGTGATCCCGAGATAGTCAAATGGTTCGCGGACAATGACAGCGTATATCCCGATGTGACCTGGGAGTTTGAGGGCGAAACACAGTGTATAATACAGATTCCCGAGAAAGTATACCTACAGTTCCTACTCACAAGATAACACAGAATCAAATACTGGTAAAACCATCACTCTGCTAGTTACACACACTTTCTTCCACGAAGTGGCTCGCGCAGATATTTTTTAACACCCTTTATCTTAAATACCTATATGCACAGATACCTCTTCACAGTAATAATCCTACTTATACTTGTATTCATACTGCCCGCACAGGCACAACAACAGGAACAGTGGAGCGATCGTAGTAAACTATGGGCCGCAACATCAGCCATAGCACTGGCCAATGATTGGTCAACTACACGTGATATGACGCATAGATATAATGAAGGCTATCATGAACTTAATCCCATACTAGGTCGTAATCCCAGTAGAGACCGTGTGGACTTACACTTTTTAATAGCTATCCCCGCTGTGTACTTGATAGCTGATAATATAGAGAGTGATATTAATCGTACACGTTGGCTACAGTTAGTGACTATAGTAGAAGGTGCTGTTAGTCTAAACAATATACGTATAGGACTACGATGGGGATTCTAACGTCCAAGACCGCCCCATAAATGCTCTAGTACACAGTCACCGTGATGTAGTAAAAACTCTGTAGTGTGTACTCCAATGGGTACTTGTATAATATCTACTACACAATTCTCTATGATGGCTAGATAGTAGTATGAATCTACTGGTAGCACTAGATGAGCACTGTAGCGTAATAATTGTTTACTGTCCACCCAAAAGTAGTTGTAGCCCCATTCTCTACGAGTTTGCAGTGTGTGATTGATTAGTCTATTGTGGATAAGCATATAAGAACTATTTAAGAGAGTAGTGGTTAAGCCCTGGACGACGACGACGACGACGACGTGAGTATGATGTTATATACAGTAATACCCCGCTGTAGCCCAGATGGTAAACTCAGGGCATGACGGCGTCTAGAGAGATATTACTGTAGACCAGTGTATACAGTAATGCCCCGCTGTAGGCCATAGCGGGCTAGGGGAGTGTGCATCTAGGGTGAATACACAATGCCCCGCTGTAGGGGCCTACGAGGTGAGGGAAGAAGGTTGGCAAACCATTTTACTATAGCCCCTCGTCCCCACCCTCCTGTCAAGGATTTCCTACTGTAGATCCACAGAAAAGCCACAAGGAATCCCTCCAAAATCCTGAAAAATAGAGCCATTATTGGCCTCTTTTGGGTCTCTTTTGAGCCATTTTGGAGGGATTATGTACCGTTTTAACCACCATGTTGACCTTTTACCACAGTGATGTTATACTGTGTGTATAGTAAGATATAGTGTAATAACGGTGAGGGGTGAGGTCTTAATGGTATCAAGGCCAACCACAGAGGTATACAGTAGAGCATAGTAGTATAGTAGTACCCGAGAGCGGAGGTGATATAACAGGACGTGCAGGTACATACGGGTATGATAGCCAGTGTACCGCCTAATGTTGAGTGTTAGTCGTAGACGCACGTTAGCCACTGCTAGTCCGAGACCGAGTCTATCATACGGTTAGTCTATATTCTGGCCCCTCAGGGGATGAGAAAGATCGGAACGGGCCCTGAAGCTGGTCGACTGCGTACTTCAGGGATGGATTTGGACCCTTAGGGGTCCTTTTTCATGAATGAATGTAGGTCAGCACACACTTACATATATGTTAGTTGGTACACACTTACAATTCAGTAAGTAAGCGCACACTATACAAGATCCCTTCGCGCACCCTCCACGTCCACCCCCAGAGACAGCTGATCGAACCTACGGTACACTACGGGGATTTCTTATTCGCTCCCTTACTGTATGACTACAGTATAGCAGAGGTTTTACCATTTGTCAACCAATTTGTTTCAGTTCGTGCATTTTTTGCACATACTGAACTGTTGACTTTTTACCAGATTGGTGCTATACTATTAGTACAGTAAACGATTAGGAGTTGTATGTTTAAACTGATAACGGGGGTACTTATGGTAGTGATCACAGCGATAACAATATTTTATACAGTATACAGCATAGCAGTTGTAGTGGAGAAATTTCTATGAGCGATGCACTATATACAGTAGCAGGATATTCGCGGGGTCCGGATGGTAAGGTCAAGTTCCGGGTAGCTAATGACATTAAGCGGGCGGAAGTACTAGCTCGCAACGGGCATTCAGAAGTATCATTGCGTGAGTTGCCCATAGCCATGTCTAAGGCAGCGGCGGAGACCTTTCTTCAGAGCAAGGGTGCTCGGCGGGAGCTGGGGGGTCTACGAGCGTGTGTAGAGCGAGCTATGAGTGGTAAGTCTGCGGCCAAGACGCGAGCTGAGTGGAATCAGGCTCACGCTCACTTATCTTACTCAGAAGCGTAAACTTTCTTCCTGGTTGTGGCGTTATATTAGTATACACGACCGGGAGGGGTATATGAGCATTAGAGAACAACTCAAACAGTTTAACCAGCGCAGAGCAGCCAGGGGACTTCAGCCTATTACCCTACGGGAACTACTACACAGGCAAAAGATTATCCTAGCAGTATAAACTGGTTGACATTTGGTTTTACCGACTGTATAATATAGTTTTACTACACTACAAAAGGAGCATTATATGGCACGCAAATACACTAAACTATTAATGGACATGATGGCAGAAGGATTGATTAGCGACAAGGCCGTAGCAGACATGGCATTGTGTTATTTGAGCGAACACGATGTGGAAGACATGATGAGGAACGGTTTGTTTTTGTTAGACGATGAAGAAGTAGTAGAAGAAGAAAAGATTAGCGTTAGCAAATGGCATACTGAGCAGGAAGTTCGGGATAGTAAAGGTTGACATTTGGTTTTACCGGTAGTATAATATACACTTACACACACTAAAAGGAGCGGCACATGATTACAGTAGAACAGATTCAATATGCGAAGAGCTTGGCTAACAAAGAAGCTAATCGTTTCTTCCAAGAGAAGTTGGGTGGCCGAGATCAGTACTCCTGTGGCTTTGCCTGGGTAGACGTGCATGGCGTACGATCAAACAGTAAGCAGGGCAAGGAGTTGATCGCCGCAGGATTTAAGAAGAGCTGGCAGAGGGGCGTTCTCCAGATGTGGAACCCCAGTGAGATGTACGTGCAGAACATTGACACACTGGAGGCAGGTGCAGAGGCCATGGCACAACATTTGGCGGGGCTAGGACTTAAGGCCTACGCTGGTAGCAGACTAGATTAGTTGCTCCGGGGGAGCTGGGGGTAGTGTCCCTAGAAGAAGGCTCCCCCATCTTACAGATAATGGTTGACCTTTTGGTAAAACCGCATTATAATAGTAATACACTAACACACACTGGAGCAGAGAAAATGAAAGCATTTAGACCCAAATGTATCAATCATGGTTGTATAGGATTAGTAGTGCCCATGGAAGGGCGTATCACAGATCCTAATCCTCGCTGGAGGGTGCATTGTGGACATTGCCAAGCCGCTAGTTACGGCAAATGGCCTCATCGTCCGGGGGTTACACCTTTTAAGACAGGTCGTTGTTCTAATATTGATCGTCGCTTAGGATTCGCATGCTTGATCAATTGGAAATTGGCTGGGGCTGAAGGCAGAACAGTAAAGACAGATGTAGATCACAAAAACGGTAATCCAAACGATAATCGTCCTAGGAATCTGCAGGAATTATGCGGTGACTGTCATTACGAAAAGGGCAGAAGGAGTGGCGATTTTAACAATCAAAGACATGCGGCTTGACATTTGGTAAAACCGATGTTATACTAATGTTTTAGTTAAGAGGAGCGAGCGATATGGTAGAATATAAAGTAGGAGATGATGTTAGTTACGGGATTAACTGCGATAGTTACTACGCAGGCAAGATCGTCCGCATTACAAAGAAGTTCATCTTCGTAGACAATGGTTACAAGTTTACAAAGATTGGCGAACACTATCGCATGACAGGTAACAGATATGCGTGGATGAGCAAAGGTGTACACGAGCATTTGGATCCACACTTTTAAGATTAGCGGGAGGGGACAAGTGCGTTCCCGTAGAGCAGACTGTAAGTCCGCCGCTATATAAACCCTCTACGAAACCTGCCGGTCGATGCCACTGAGACTACCTAACCCTGTGGCACTTTTTTGGTTGACAAATGGTTTTACCAATGTTATACTAGTTATACACTAACACTAAAGGAGCGAACATGCAGACTATCACTACTAAAAATAACGGTAACATCTATCAGATGGATCTTGAAGAAGCACAAGAGGTCGTTGAGATTTACGCTGAACAAAACTGCGGAGGGGACACACGCCAAGCTCGAAGCGAGATGGCTAGGTGGGTTGACGATCTCCCCGTGCGTCAGCGTGTGGCTATCCGTAGAATACTAGCAGAACAATCAGCAGTCTG
>Ga0209500_10001703_pt1 | contig 16252 bp, 14 predicted proteins | sample S_140212_EF_Meta_FD_187323 | JGI IMG/M metagenome (GOLD analysis project Ga0209500, IMG submission 187323) | Freshwater microbial communities from Lake Simoncouche, Canada to study carbon cycling - S_140212_EF_MetaG (SPAdes) (version 2) | ecosystem: Environmental > Aquatic > Freshwater > Lake ... | reverse complement strand
ATGGCCGTATTCCTTGGTATATGCATTTAAAATTATACCCAAATTTGTCAGAAACAAAGTGTATTCGTGGGTTGCAAAAAACCGATATAGGTGGTTTGGGACGTGTAAAATAAATTAAATATATTTGTGGCATGTTCCGAAAGTTTCTATTCGTTTCTGTTGCTATCGCGTTTAGCGCAACTACAAATGCTCAAATTGAGCCAAAAGATTCTACTTTTCAAGTAGTTGGTTACTGGAGTAAAGGTGAAAAACAATCTTATTCAGTTACGGAATCAAAAATTAAAATCAATAAAACAGATACAACCTCAAAGGAATTTACATCATATAAAATTGATGTTACCGTTTTAGATTCTACCGATAAAAATTACAAACTTGAATGGAAATATTCAGGTTATACTACGTCAGATAAAAGTGAGTTGGTAAAAGACTTGTTAGGTCTAACCGAAGGCATGAAAATGATTGTTGTTACCAACGAAAATGGTGAATTTCAAGAATTAGAAAATTGGAAAGAAGTTCAGGAAATCACCAAAAAAGCAATGGGTATTTTGCAAACAAAATATGCGTCATTGCCAAGTATCATGCAAATTGTTGAAAGTGTAAATGAGAAATTTGCAACCAAAGAATTGGTTGAAGCAAATTGCAACAAAGAAGTTGTACAGTTTTTGTCTTTTCACGGAGGGAAATACAAACTTGGAGAAGTGTTAACAGGCAAATCTGAACAAATGTCGGGATTAGGCAAACCCATCGACAATAACTATGAAATTTTACTCGATGAATTGAACTTCACCGACAATAATGGCGTTTTTAGAATGTCGCAAACCCTTGATTCAAAGCAATTAACAGATCAAACCTACGAATTGCTTAAGAAAATGATGCCCAAAGGAAATAAGATAATGGCTAGAGATAAAATGCCACAGGTAACCAATACAACTGAATTGGCTTCTCGCATCCACAATGCCGGTTGGGTCATTTATAGCATTGAAACCAAAACCACCAATTCTTTAGATGTTCAATCTATTGAAGAGAGGATTATTGATATTCAGTAAGGTTTATAAGGGTTTATAAACGTTTATGAGCGTTTATAAGGGTTCAAAGCTACCTAATCCAGAAACGAACGAAGTTCTTCTTAACTCAGAATGAATCTAAACGCATGGCAATGCATCTAAACTCCGAAGGAATCTAAACGCACGAAGTGCATCTAAACGTAAACAGCGAAACGTAAACAGGCGATAGCCGTCAACAGCGAAGCGTCAACTTGCGCAGCAATATCAACGCACGAAGTGCTTACTTCTTTTTCTTAACCTTATCTCCCTCATTCAGGGTTTTGGCAATGGCCATTGATGGCTCAGAAACAACTTCGTCGCCTTCTTTGAGTCCCTCAATAACTTCAAAATAATCAATGTCTTGGACGCCAGTCTTGATTTTGACGGCTTTAGATATTCCATTGTTGAATAAAAATACCCAAGTAACAATCTCTGTTTCTTTTTTGGTAACAGTAGTTGTCTCGTCTTTTTGAACCACAGGATTTCGTGTGGTCAATGCCGAAATTGGTATAGATAACACATTCTCTTTGGTGCTCGATTTGATATCTACCGATGCAGTCATACCAGGGAAGAAGGGTTGGGGTTGTCTTTTGCTAATTAAATCGTGGTAGCTGCTTGCCAATAATCGAACCTTTACGGTATAATTGGTAACCTGTTCATTCATGTTGGTGGCTATGTTGAATTTTGCTGAATTGGCAATTTCTGTCACTATTCCTTTGAAAATACGATCTTCATATGCATCAACCTTAATATTGGCACTGTCGCCACGATGTACCCTTACAATGTCATTTTCATTGATATTCACTTGAACTTCCATGCTGTTCAAGTTGCTAATACGCATAATTTCGGTACCTGCCATTTGAGCTGTTCCCACAACGCGTTCCCCTTTTTCGCTATTTAACTGGGTAACAATTCCAGAAACGGGAGCGTAAATACTCGTTCTTCCCAAATTTTTACTTCCCTCATCAACTCTTGCCATCAAACTTTTTACATTGTATTGGGCCGATAAAATTGTTTTGGCAGCAATGGTAAAATCTGCTTGTGCATTTTCAAATTGCAACCTTGCATTTTCCCAATCTTGATCGCTAATTACCTTTTGATCATGGAGTTTCTGTTGGCGTTTGAAATTAACTTCAGCCTGGGTTAAAGCCATTTTTGCCTTAATTTGTTGCGCTTCACTTCCCGCCAAACTTGCCTTCGCATTGTCGAGGTTTGCCTTTAATTGGCTCATCGTTGTTTGATACAACTCTGGGTTAATGCGCAATAATAATTGTCCTTTAGTTACACTATCACCTTCTTTTACAAGCATTTCGGTGATTTCACCGCTCACATCAGGACTGATTTTCAATTCAAATTCAGGTTGAATTTTACCCGTAACACTCACCACTTCTGTAATGGTGCGCTTTACTACTTTATAGGTACTAACTTCGGTAGCTTGGTTGCTTTTATTGCAGGCTCTTACAATAAATATGATTGCAATAAGCAATCCAATGCTTAACCAAATAATTCTTTTCTTATTCATTTTTATTTGCTTGATAAATTGGTGATTTGGTTATTGATTAAAAAATCTAAAACCAGTTGACGGAAAATATATTCGTAATTCGATGAAATCAAGTTCATATAGGCATTGATTTCAGTATTCTGAGCACTTTGCATTTCAAATTGCGACGCTTGTCCGTTTTGGAAACGAATTTGCACAAACTCTAAATTCTTCTTTTGAGCCTTGTGGGTTTCCTCTAAAGCCAGATATTTTGCCAAACTATTGGTGTAATTGATGTATGCCGAGGTAACGTCGTTTTTTAAATTTTGAACACTTTTATTGAGGGAAATTTCATTTCTCAAAATAGACAATTTTGCTTGGCTAATTTGGGTATGGGTTTGTAATTTTCCGTATATCGGTACCGACATGGTTGCTCCAAAACTCTGTCCGAAGTTATCTTTAATTTGGTTGCCAAATGCGATAGTTTTGGTGGTATAAGCAATTGTGGGTGCTTCAACCATTTCCAATGAGCTTTTCACATAACCAATGGGTTGCGTTCCTGTAATTGAATATCCGGTAACCGTTTTTGCATTTCCAGAAAAAACGGTATTCAAGTTACCACCAATAGTTAACGATGGTAAAAATGCGCCTTTTGCCGATTTAAGTGCAAACTCAGAAGCATTTAATCTGAACTTTGCTGCTTTGATATCCGGGCGATGATTCATTGCGCTATCAATTAACTCAGTAAGTGAATATTTCTCATTTTTATTTTGAGGGACAGCGGGAATTCCTGCAGTTATTTCTACCAGTACATCCGAATTAATCATGAGCAAATTCTTCAACGTATTGATGGCTGTATTGTAACCATTTTCTGCTTGCGTATAATTTGAAACGTTGTTCAAATACTGTGCTTTCGCCGACCACAATGCACCTTCGTTTGCGGCACCCGCAGTTAGTAGTTTTTGAATACGATCAACTTCATTTTTGCTACTTTCAACAGTTGCGGCAACCGCTTTTTGTTGTTCGCGGCCTTGTAGACATTGCAAATAGGCCAAGGATACATTTAAGCAAATGGTTTGTTTTACTTGCAACAAATCTTGTTCAGTAGCAAGTTTGTTGTATTTGTATTGGTTAATTGAGTTTCGCAATTGTCCGCCAGCAAACAATACCCAGTTTCCTTGAACTTGAAAGTTATTACTTCCAATTGTGGTTTGTACATATTGGTTGGTGAAACGGTCAATGCTTCTACCGCTTTGGTAGTATTGGCCCGCAGTTCCGTTGATATCGGGGCCTAAATTCAATTTGCTTTGTAGCAAATCATATTCAGCCGATGTGTTTGCAATTGCCGAAAGTTGAATGTCCAAATTATTGCTCAAAGCAATTTGAATGCACTTTTCTAATGTTAACTTTTCAACATTTGATTCTTGGGTTTTGGGAAGTGAGTTTTGGGCTAGTGAAACTGCCGAAAATCCCCCAAGAAAAAGAAAATATAACCACCGCATTTCACAAAGGTAATGTCTTGTTTTGACGTTTTTGTATATTGTCGATAGACCTCAAATCGTATCGATGAACATATTTTGTTGAAAACTTAGCTAGGTAATAATTCCACAAAAGAAAAATGAAATTATATTTGCATCGGTGTTTAGGTTTTCGACAGATAATGGCTTATCTGAAGAAATGAAAAGGGAACATCGGTGTAAGACCGAGACTGTACCCGCAGCTGTAACCCCCATCCTTTAGGGATGTAATTTTAGGTTTCTATGCCACTGTGTAAACGGGAAGGCGCCTAAAATGGGGAAGTCAGAAGACCTGCCTAGTGCATCAAAATTTACTCGCTTTCGGGATTAAAAGCGCGGTGATATATTGCTTTCGGGCAATAGTCTCCTGTTATATTCCTGTTTGCGGTATTTAATTATGTTGTTAAACCTAGGATATATCGCTTTGCTATCATGCAGCTACGGAGATACATTGCAAAATGTTCCCGTTGATACTGTATATATCCATGCCCAACGAATTGAACTAAGTCAAATAGGCAGGGTCAAACTGGAAATTACCAATTCCGCTTCTCCGCAATCTATGCAAAATAGCCTATTGAATTCGGCTGTGTTTTTAAAGCAATATGGAGTTTCTGGGTCGTCAACTATATCAAGGCGCGGTGCCGATCCATCTCAAACACAGGTTTTATGGAATGGGTTACCCGTAAACAATTCCATGCATGGATTAACCGACTTTAACAATATTTCTTCGTTTGGGTTACAAGAGGTTTTTATTATTGAGGGAGGGAATTCGGCTTTGTTCGGAAGTGGAAGTGTGGGCGGAACTATTTTCCTTCGAAATAAAATCAAATATAATCAGGGTGTTTCAGGTCAATTTGTGTCGCAATATGGCCAATATCAGAATTATGCAAATGGCGCCAATTTAGTAATCTCTAAGAAATACCATTATTTGCAATTAACTACATCAACGATAAATAATTACAACAAGTTTCCATTTTTTGATAGGGTTGAAGGAATTAGCAGAAATGCTGAAAATGCATTCCTAAAACAGCAATTATTTAGAGCCGTTTACGGTTATAAAAAGTTGGCCCATGAATTTAAAATGGTTGTAGAGAACAATTCAGGGAATAGGGGATTGGGCACTCAAATTGGATCTTCCCAATATTTAGGAATCCAAAAGGACAATAATTTTAGATCAGTATTTGAATATCAATATAGTGCAAATGATTTTCAAAGTGTAATGAGATTGGGATATGTTAGAGACATAATCAAATATTATTCCGATGGAATTCACGGCGATTCTAGTGTGGCACATACTCCATACTTTCAAACTGAACTATATAAAACTTGGAAAGGCGTCAGATGGTTGTTTGGCATAGACGCCCAACAAATCCATGCATATTCATTAAATTATAAGTTGCTGAATGCAAACAGATTTTATTCGGCGTCTTTTGTTTCGGGTACCTTTAAAATGCTCAAATCTGATATTACTTTAAACTCTCGATTTGAACATTTCGAAAAAATACCAACGGCAGGAGTTTCTATGGTTACCCCTTTGAAAACTTTTGCAAAGCTTAAATTTAACATTCATACCAGTTTCAGACGTCCAACTTTAAACGATTTGTTTTGGAATACCAATTCCACCAAAATGGCAATTCCAGAAAAAGGTTGGGGTACTGAAATTGGCATACAGAAAGAATTCAATTCCAATAAACAACAATATTCCTTTGAAATTACTGGGTACTACAGAGAATTGAATAATCCCATTATTTGGGTTCCCAATGGCGCATCTTGGATAGCTACCAATTTTTATAACGGTAAATATTTGGGTGCTCAAATGCAATCGAAATATATGTTTTCTGTAAATGAAACCAAGGTGAAAATCTTTGCAATTGCCGATTGGGTTAGAACCCAAGTAAAAAACAACTGCGAAACAGTTGCACAACATCAAATTTTTATCCCAGATTTTATGGGCAATATAGGATTTTCACACATTATGAAAAAAGCAACTTGGGGTTTTGATATTCAACATGTTGGAAATAGGTATATCCAATCTGACAACATGCAATGGCTTGCTGGATATAGACTTGTGAATGCGCAAATGGGATTGAATCAAATCATTATACATACAAATAAAAATCATTCTGAAGTTAAAATGAATGTTTTATTTGAATGCAAAAACCTGTTCAATACTTTCTATCAAAGCATGCCAAATAGGATGATGCCAGGAAGAACTTTCAATATGTCTTTGTCAATCAATATTTAACTTAAAACCATGAAAAAAACTATACTTTTATCTGCACTTTTATTTACTTCAATTTGTTTGAATGCACAGATTTTCAAAACGGAAACTTTTGAGGGACTTACCTCTGTAATCGACTCAGGACAAGTTTTAAACGGGAAAAATTCGTTGAAAAATTATGAATCTGATTTTGCTTCATTTCAATTTGATTGGGACACCTCTTATGGCGGTTATTGGGCAAAGAACTGGGCCGCTTCTCGTGTAATTTATAACAAAGAAGAAACCAGTGATTTTGCCAAGCATCTTTATGCCGCAAAACCAGGCTATGGTTGTCAATCTCCTGATTATGATTTTGCCTCTCATTCAGGAAGTAAAAATGTATTTTTGGTAGGGCAAAACAACAGTGGCTTTAGATTAATGACGCCAATTGATGGCAGTTTGCAAGTAGTTCAATTGAGAATTAGCAATTCAATTTACGCCTACAACTCTATGAAATTTGGTGATTTTGTAGGAAAGAAGTTTTCTGCAGCAGAAAAAGATAGCTTTGTTCTAATTATCACGGGTTTTTCGAATGAAGTAAAGAAATTTTCTAAAAGGGTCTATTTGGCAGATTATCGATTTGCGGATACTAACAAGAATTTCATGTTAGACACCTGGCAAATTGTTAAATTTAATCAAAATGAAACTGCTGATAGTTTATCGTTTACTTTGGTAAGCTCAGATAACGGGCAATTCGGAATGAACACACCTGCCTTTTTTGTGATGGACAATGTAACCGTGGCTGAATTTACAGGTTCAGTAAATAAAATGGCTACACAAGTAGTAAGGTCCTATCCCAATCCTGCAACACATTCAATTCAATTTGAAATTCCTTCTGTTGAAACAAATGTAATGATCTATCAATCGAATGGAATTTTATGCAAACAAACTCAAATTCAGTCGAATTTTGAATTAATCAATATTGATGATTTATCGGCTGGGTTGTATGTTGTGAAATTCCAGAACGCTTTGGGACAAACATTTAACACCAAGTTTATTAAGCAATAATGCATAAATTTCGGGTATTTTTCACGGTTGTAATTTTTGTTTGGCTTACGTCTTGTATTACGGAGCCCAAGCAAAATCCTTTCGTTGCAATTGTAAACACAACCAATAGGGTTGGTGTTTTATGTGAGGGAAATTATATGTGGGGAAATGCCCGATTTGACGTTTACAGTGTTGATTCAAATAAGTTGTATGTCAATGTTTTTGAGTCGGAAAACAAAAAGCCGATAGGAGATGTATTGCAAAGCGGGTTTTATGATGGCAAAAACATATGGCTTACGGTTAACAATAGCGGTAAAATATTAAAATTAAATCCGAGTAGTTATAAGCAAGTGAGTTCGCGGGGCTCACTGCGTTCGCCCCGCTACCTTTTGCCAGCCGGAAAGTATATTTTCTGCTCCGATATTCAAGCAAATGCAATCTCTGTTCTCGATTCTACGTCCCTCCAAACCATTAAAGAAATAGGAGTATACCCCAAACAAAATTCATCTCGTCACGGTTGGACGGAACAAATGATTCTTTGGCAAAACAGAGTTACCGTTGCCTGCTATGATGGTAAAATCCTAATGATTCAACCCATTACTTTAGATACTGCACAAATTGCATCCGATTCTGGAACGCAAAATATGGTGGTTGATGGTTATAACAGATTATGGGTTTTGGCATCTGTAAATGGAAAGGCTTCATTGTTGTGCTACAGCGAAAATTTGAAACTAGAAAAGAAGTTAACCTTCCCTCAAAACTATGGGCTAAGCAGATTGGCAATTTCACCAGAAAAGGATCAACTTTATTTTATAGGCCAAAATCAAGTGCAATCTATATCAATTGAATCAACTGTATATTCTGATAGAACCACGGTTTTTGACAAAGCCAAAAATTGCTATGGAATGGCCATCGATCCCCGAAATGGGTGGATTTATGTTGCCGATGCTCAAGATTATGTGAGCAATGGAACCGTCTATGTTGTCAATAGAAATGGGAAAATTATCAATACCCTTCAAACGGGTGTAATTCCCACCGATTTCATTTTCTTTTAGGCAAAAGATGGTATCTTTGCACTTTAATGAAATCCCTTTTTAAACTAAAAAAGATAGATGTATTGGTATTGCGGTCTTTTATAGGCCCTTTCCTGGTTACGTTTGTATTGAGTCTTTTTTTGTTTTTGATGCAATTCCTTTGGAAGTACATCAATGAATTGGTGGGTAAGGGAATTCCTGCAACGGTCATGTTGAAATTGATATTTCTATCATTGGCCGATTTGGTGCCAATGGCATTGCCTTTAACTATTATGGTTGCAGGACTCATGACATTTGGTAATTTATCTGAAAGTTTCGAACTGGTTGCAATGAAAGGAAATGGAATTTCCTTGATGCGAATTTTGCGTCCTACTTTCATTTTTATGGCAATTTTAATGTTCCTGAACTTTTTGTTTTTGAACTACGTAATACCAAAAGCAAACCTTGAATTCAAGGCAATGCTCATGGACATGCGATCAAAAAAGCCAGCTTTCAACATTGATCCTGGGCAATTTTATCAGCAAATTGATGGAGTTGCTATTCGCATTGGCGAAAAAGACAAAAACAATGAGGACGTAAAAGATGTGCTCATTTATGAATGTAAAAAAGACGATAGCAAGCAATTGAATGTAATACGCGCTGAACGCGGCAAAATGTTGATGTCTGACGATAAACGCAGTCTAAGTTTTACTTTGTATAACGGAACTCGTTGGGAAGAAATGACAAGCAATCCTACATATAATAAAACCATGCCATTCAATCAAATGCACTTTGATAAACAGCAAATGGTGATTGATTTGTCGAGCTTAGATTTTAATTTTACCGATCGTGAAGCAATGTCGCATGATTTCAAATTGCTCAACATTAAACAATTGCAGTTGGAGATAGATACCTTTCATATGAAAATGAAAAATCTAACGGTTGAAAATTCTCGTTACTGCAGTCGCTACATACATTATCCGAAGTTGTTTTCTCAAATGGAAAGACCAAGATTGACAGATAAAAACAAGCAATTTTTCAATTTAAAGGACACCAATATTATTGATCATTTCGATAAAACCAGTCAAGCGGTAATTAGGGCATTGGCAATTACACAGGCCCGAGGACTGAAAGGAACATTGGATGGTTACACTTCCAATCAAACGTTTTTAACGCAAGACATTGCTTTATATCGAACTGAATATCACAGGAAATTCTCTTATTCGTTTTTGATTTTCATGTTGTTTCTGATTTCAGCTCCCTTAGGTGCGATCATCAAAAAAGGTGGAATTGGACTACCGTTAGTAATTAGTGTAATTCTATTTGTACTGTTTTATGCCATTAATTTGACTGGTGAAAAAATGGGCAAGGAATTGGTGATGCCCGTTTGGGCAGGTATGTGGATGAGTTCCTTGTTTCTGTTCCCAATTGGTATGTTAATTACCTACAAAGCCATACGCGATAGGGCTGTCTTTGATTTTACATTTATTAAAGTGTTCTATAGACATATTTTTCAGTTTGTCGCTTCAAAAATGAAGCGTAAAGAAAGTGAAATATGAAAATTCTAGTAATAGGTAACCGATTTCCATGGCCTTTACACGATGGCGGAGCATTGGCTACTTTTCAAATGCTGAAAGCCATGGCTTTTGAGGGACATAAGGTTAGCTATTTCTCATTAAATACCCAAAAGCACTTTGTAGACGAAAAAACTTTATTCGAGCGTTTTTCGTTTTGTAAATATTATTCGTTTCGAATTAATACGGATATTACTCCTTGGAAGGCTTTTTTAAACTTGCTTTCAAACAGGAGTTTCCATTTGCAGCGGTATGAAAACACTTTGGCCAATGAACAATTGAGCAATTTGCTGCAGAATGAGAACTTTGATTTGGTTCAAATTGAGGGACTGTATTCAGCTGGATTTTTGAGAACATTGAGAAATGATTTCAACGGACATATTTCATATAGGGCGCATAATTTTGAAAGTCAGATTTGGGAAAGACTGGCAAATGAAACTTCAAATTTCTTGAAGAAAATGTATTTGAATATTCAAGCCAAAAGACTCATCCGCGAAGAAGTTGCATTTTTGAAAAGTGTTGATTCTATAGTCGCTATTGCTCCCAGTGATTTGAGTAAATTCAATGACCTTACAATTATACCAACGCATTTATATTTGCCCGGTTTGAATTTGGGTTTAGATGTTGACCTTGAATTACAACCGTTTAAATTGTTTCATATTGGAAGCATGGAATGGATGGCAAATGTGCAAGGGGTTGAATGGTTTTTGCAAAAGGTTTGGCCAATTGTAAAATCTGCTTATCCGCAATTAGAGTTTCATTTGGCTGGAAAAGGATTAAATAAAAACGACGCAAGATTTTTCCAAAGTGGGGTATTTAACCATGGCGAAGTAGAAAATGCACAATCATTTATGTTAACCCATGGAATTTGTATTGTTCCGGTTGTTGCAGGAAGCGGAATTAGAATGAAATTGATTGAAGGAATGAGCTTAGGAATACCTTGTGTAACAACAAGAATAGGGGTCCAAGGCATTGATGTTGAAAATCATGTCCATATTGAAATTGCTGATTCGCATATAGAATTTGCCCAATCAATCATTATAATGATTCAACAATGGCATGAAACCATAAAAATGGGCGTTCGTGGTAAAAAGTATATGATGGAGCATCATAATTTGCAAATAAATACGCGTGAATTATTGATGTTTTATTCAAAAATGACAGGAAAAAGAGATTAGATGAAAAGGTTATGGTTATATCTTAAGCCCCAAGGGAAATTGGTATTTTGGGCGTTGTTTTTGGCTACTTTAAGCCAAGTTTTTAGTTTGTTAGATCCATGGGTGGGAAGGAATTTGTTTGACAGATATTTAACAAAATTTCATTTATACAATGAACATGATTATATCAGGGGTGTAATGTCATGGTTGTCCATCGGAATTGGTGTTGCTATGGTGAGTCGTATATCGAAAAACTTACAAGATTATTTTGTAAATGTAGCCATTCAAAAAGCGGGTGCCAAAATCTTCACCGATGGAATTAAACATACCCTCGACTTGCCATTTGCAACTTTTGAAGATCACCGAAGTGGGGAAACTTTGAATATTTTACAAAAGGTAAGAACAGATTCTGAAAGGGTAATTACCCTCACGGTGAATTTGTTATTTACCTCTATTGTGGGTGTCATTTTTGTATTTATTGCTTCATTTTCTGTGCATTGGTTAATTGCTCCTGTATTTTTAGCGGCAATGGCAATTGTGGGAATTAGCAGTTCAATGTTAAGCAAGCAAATTAAAATTATTCAGAAGGACATTATGCAAGAAACTTCTGTATTGGCTGGTACAACCACTGAAAGTTTACGCAATATTGAATTGGTGAAAAGTTTGGGTTTGGTAGTGCAAGAAATGCAACGCATCAGTTCAAATACCCTGAAAATATTAGGACTTGAATTAAAAAAGGTTAAGAAGGTAAGAACCTTGGGATTTGTACAAGGCACAACGGTAAACCTAATGCGAAACTTGTTGTTGCTCTTTTTATCTTGGATGGTTTTTACCCAAAGAATAACGCCGGGAATGTATATTCAGTTTTTGTTTTATACGTTTTTCATTTTCAACCCTTTGCAGGAATTGGGAACCTTTATTCAAGCATGGAGGGAAGCAGAAGTGTCCCTCAATAAATTTGATCAACTATTAAAAACTCCGAGTGAAATTATTCCTGAAAACGCCAAGCACATTGGCAATATTGAAAAAATTACATTTGATAAAGTATCATTTAAGCATCAAACCGCAAATAGGAATGCGCTTACTGATATAAGTTTTGAACTTAATAAAGGACAAACTATTGCATTTGTTGGTCCATCAGGAAGTGGCAAAAGTACTTTGGTTAAAATGTTGGTGGGTTTATATTTGCCAATTGAAGGGGAGGTTAAATTTAATGATTTTGGTGTGAATGAAATCAACAGGAATGAAATACGCACTCAATTGGGATTGGTTTCTCAAGAGTCGCAATTGTTTTCTGGAAGTATCAAGGAAAATTTGATATTTGTTTGTCCTTCAGCAACCGAAGAAGAGATGTTAGAAGCGCTTTCAAAGGCTGCAACAAGTTCATTGATGAGTAGGGCTGAAAAAGGCTTAGAAACGCAAATAGGAGAGGGCGGCATTAAAGTTTCCGGTGGTGAAAAACAAAGATTGTCAATAGCAAGGGCATTGTTACGCAAGCCAAATTTATTGATATTTGATGAAGCAACCTCTGCGCTAGATTCAATTACAGAGCAGGAAATCACAAAAACACTGAAAGATATTTCAGGTCAAAAAAATAGAATTAATGTAATGATAGCCCATCGATTGAGTACAATTATGCATGCAGATTGTATATTTGTTTTAGAGAAAGGGAAAATCATTGAAAATGGTACACACGATGAATTGATTGAATTCAAAGGATTATACAATGCGATGTGGCGTCAACAGATTGGCGAAAACATTGATGTTTAACTTTGGCATGCAATTTGATAATACAGTTTAGATTAAATAGATAAGTATGAAAAAAAATATATTTTTAGTTGCAATCATGGCTTTCGTAGGAATGGCCAATGCACAAATGGTAAAACCAACAGAATTGGTTTCAAATTATTCTAGTTTCAACGGTCAAACCATTTCAGTATCTGATTTTACAGGATCAATAAGAGGAGTAGGCGCTGTTGCTGTTGCTTCATCGCCAGTTAAGCCAGGAAATCCTGCTGCTATTAACGGTCCAGTAGGCACTTCTGCGCCATCAGGTTCTACAGGTGTTAATACTTCTAACGCACCGAAAACTCAATTTTGTAAAATTTTAAAAGGATACAACATAGTTGATTTTACAGCAAATGGTTCAGAAAGTTGTGGTTGTTTTTATATCCCAACCGCTATGGTTACCAAATTTCAAGACATTCAAAAATTGGGTGGCAAAATGATGGTTCGCGTTTCAGTGGATTCTAAATCTAAAGTAAATAAAATTACAGGAGTTGATTCTCTATAAATTGAAGTAATATTTTATTATGTATAGTTATAAATGATGCGGCTTTGGCCGCATTATTTATTTAATGTCATTTTGAAATGAGGAATGTTGGCTTCGAAAAATCTTTCTCCAACTGCCTCAAAACCTAGTTTTTTGTAAAAGTCAAGCGCATGTTCTTGGGCATGCAGGTAAATAACTTTGTGAGTGGGCATTATTTTTTCTAAACAATTTTCAACCAATGCAGCACCTATTTTTTTGCCTCTAAAACTTTCTAATACGGCAAAACGTTCAAGTTTAATACCATTTTCAGTTTGCCTAATTCTGCACGTTCCGGCCTTTATTCCTTGGTATTCCGCAAGAAAATGCCTGCAGCTTTTTTCATGTTCGTCGTATTCTTCATCGGGCGCGCAATTTTGACCAATTACAAAAACGATGCGCCTAATTTCAAAGGCAGCGGCCATTTCTTCGGGAGTTTGTATTTCAAATATCTGAATCATCAATAAAAATGGTTATTTTTGCTTCAAATTAACAACAAAATTATTATATAATGGCTCAATCTAATGTTCAATCTTTATTAGGAGATCAGGCTGAATACCTGTTGAATCACACCTGTAACACAATTTCTAAAGAAACTATTCATTTACCTGGATCAGATTTCGTAGACAGAGTTTTTGCTCAAACCAACCGCAATACACAAGTCCTCAAAAGCTTGCAAAACCTTTATGGTCATGGTCGATTGGCAAATACAGGGTATTTAAGTATTTTACCGGTTGACCAAGGAATTGAACACAGTGCTGGGGCTTCTTTTGCACCAAATCCTGCTTATTTTGATCCAGAGAATATTATCAAATTGGCAATTGAAGGCGGATGTAATGCTGTTGCATCAACCTATGGTGTGTTGGCTATGAATTCTAGAAAATACGCGCACAAAATTCCTTTTATTGTTAAAATTAACCACAACGAATTCCTTTCTTACCCAAATAAATTTGATCAAATTATGTTTGGTTCAATTAAAGAGGCTTGGAACTTAGGTGCAACCGCAGTTGGTGCAACCATTTATTTTGGTAGTCCTGAAAGCCCACGTCAAATTGTTGAAGTTGCGAAAGCATTCGAAATGGCTCATGAATTAGGTATGTCTACCATTTTATGGTGCTATACCCGTAATAACGGATTCAAAGTTGACGGAGTAGATTATCATGCAAGTGCTGATTTAACTGGTCAAGCAAATCATTTGGGTGTAACAATCCAAGCCGATATTATCAAACAAAAATTACCTACTAATAATGGTGGTTATTTGGCTACAAAACATGGCAAAACCCACCCAAAAGTATATTCTGAATTAACTACCGATCACCCAATTGATTTAACTCGATACCAAGTTGCAAATTGCTACATGGGTAGAGCTGGTTTGATTAACAGTGGTGGTGAAAGTAAAGGACAAGGTGACATTGAAGAAGCAGTAACAACAGCTGTTGTAAACAAAAGAGCCGGTGGTACAGGTTTGATTTTGGGTCGTAAAGCTTTCCAAAAACCTCTGAACGAAGGAATTCATTTATTGAACTCTGTTCAAGATATTTATTTAGACAATAGCATCACTATTGCCTAATATAATTTAACGTTAAAATTAACAAGCATTGGCAACTACTGACTTTGAAGAAGAATTCGGATTAGAAAGTTCTGAATCAAAATGGTTTAAAAGAACCATCTCTGGTATTTTAACAAAAACCAAAGATAAAAAACCAACTCCCGATGGGCTTTGGGAAAAGTGTATTCGTTGTAAAGAAGTACACCCTACCAAAGATTGGATGAATAATATATATGTTTGCCCGTCTTGTAGTTACCACGATCGTATTGGGTCTAAAGAGTATTTTGAGATATTATTTGACGATCATCAATTCACTGAGTTAGATGCAAATTTAACTAGTGGAGATCCTTTGAATTTTGTTGATTCAGCGCCCTATGTTGATCGTATTGTAGTAGCTCAGAAAAAAACATCCTTGAAAGATGCAGTTAGAACTGCCTATGGAAGTATTAACGGTCATGGATTGGTTGTGGCATGTATGGATTTTAATTTCATTGGGGGATCAATGGGGTCTGTTGTAGGTGAAAAGATTGCTAGGGCAATTGATCATGCCATCAAAACAAAAACGCCTTTCCTAATGATTTCTAAATCAGGTGGTGCTAGAATGATGGAAGCCGCATTTTCATTGATGCAAATGGCTAAAACCAGTGCAAAATTGGCTTTGTTGAACAAAGCTGGCGTGCCTTATATTTCATTAATGACAAATCCTACGACAGGTGGAGTTACCGCCTCTTTTGCTATGTTGGGCGATTTCAACATTGCAGAGCCAGAAGCACTTATTGGGTTTGCTGGTCCAAGAGTTATCAAAGAAACCATTGGTAGAGATTTACCAAAAGGATTCCAAAGTAGCGAATTCTTGGTAGAACATGGATTTTTAGATTTTATAGTAAAACGCACAGAATTAAGAGAAAAATTGTCAACTTTGTTGTCAATTATTTGGTCAAAAAACAACTAACAAAAAGATAAATAGATTATGAATTTTCCAGAAAATTTAAAATATACCAAAGACCACGAGTGGATTTTGGTTGAAGGAAACAGTGCAACTGTAGGAATTACAGATTTCGCACAAGGTGAATTGGGTGATATCGTTTTTATCGATATTACTACAGAAGGTGAAACGTTAGATGCTCATGCTATGTTTGGTAGTGTTGAAGCAGTTAAAACGGTAAGTGAATTATTTATGCCTGTTAGTGGCGAAATTTCAGAAGTAAACCCTGGACTAGAAGATAGCCCAGAGGCAGTAAACTCTGATCCTTATGGTAACGGTTGGATGGTGAAAATCAATTTATCTAATCCTTCTGAAATCGATGGTTTGATGAGTGCTGACGAATACAAAGCCTTAATTGGTGCATAATTCACAGAAAAAC
>Ga0209500_10001701_pt1 | contig 16266 bp, 9 predicted proteins | sample S_140212_EF_Meta_FD_187323 | JGI IMG/M metagenome (GOLD analysis project Ga0209500, IMG submission 187323) | Freshwater microbial communities from Lake Simoncouche, Canada to study carbon cycling - S_140212_EF_MetaG (SPAdes) (version 2) | ecosystem: Environmental > Aquatic > Freshwater > Lake ... | reverse complement strand
CCAACGCGAGCGAGTGGTGGGGGCCGTTGTGGTGCAGGCGGCGCTGTTTGCACTGATTCACCTGCTCCCGGAGCGAATGCCGCAAACCTTTTTTTTGGGACTGGTATTGGGGTGGATCACGATCACAACGGGTAGCCTTTTGCCGGCGATCATCTGCCATGTGGCTCACAACAGTATGCCCCTGATACTCATGGCCGGCATGGCCGGCATGGCTAACGCAGTCACAGCGACACAGGGTGCGGAGTCTGCCGAGGGCAACGGCGTGGCCGTTGCAAAGTCGCTGGGGCTGCCGGGTGGAATGGTGATGCTTGCGATCGGATGCGTGGCCGTCGGAATGATCTTGATCGGTTGGAGTATGCGAAGCAGATCCGCCGACGCGATAGAACTCGCAAGCGACTGAAACGCAGGAAAGAACGAACGGCAGGACAGATGCACCGAAGCATGGCAAGACTCCGACACAATGGGCGAGCATTGATGCTCTTCATCGGGGCCTTCCTGGGCGTATGCGTAGGATTCCAGATCGCCACTGGAGAACAGCCCAACGCGCCCTTGCCGCCGGAACCCATTGAAGTGAACGACTCCACCAACGCGACAGACCGCCTTCGGGTGGCCGTCACGCCGATAGCCTCGGTCGTCGAGTGGACTGGCAAACGCCCGACCGGAGTAGTGATCGACATCTGGAATGAAATCGCCAGACGGCTTGGCGTTGCGACCGACTTTGTACTGGAACCGACGTTCGTTCGGTTGCTTGAGGTGCTGCCTGCGGGCCAAGCCGATGTGTCGCTGGGCCCATTGGCAATCACAGCAGAACGGGAGCAGATACTCGACTTCACGCACGCAATTTTTAATTCCGGCATGCGAATCGCGGTGCGCAATCGCGACAACTCCGGCTTTCTGGCAGCCGTCAAATCATTTCTTTCGTGGCAACTGCTCGAATTGCTTGGATGCGTGATGGCCTTGGCTTTCTTCACTGGGCACGTGCTGTGGTGGTGTGAACGCCGCGAGAACCCCAATTCCTTTCCCCGTCACTATCTGCGAGGCGTTGGGGAGGCGATGTGGTGGATCGGTTGCACGATTGTCACTGGCGGATGCGACAATAAACATGTGGGGAGTCCGCTGGGACGCACGATCGCCTTCGGTTGGATGGTCGGCGGGATCGTGCTGCTGGCATCATTCACCAGCGTACTCACCGCCACGATGACGGCCGAGCGAGTGGTTGGCACGATTCATGGGCCGCGCGATCTGGCTGGCCGCACCGTCGGCTGCCAGCAGGCGGCACTGTCGGCAAAGACAGCGAGGCAGCGTGGTGCTCTGGTGCAGGAGTTTCCGACCGTCAAGGAGGCGCTCGATGCGCTGGCACTGGGAATGGTCGAGGCCGTGGTGGGTGAAAACCAGTCCCTCATGGTTCTTGTGAACCAGCCCAACCGCGTCGGCATGCGATTAGTTGGTCCGATTTTCGAAACGTTTGACTACGGCTTCGGGGTGCCGACTGGTAGCCCGCTGCGCAAGCGGCTCAACAAGGCCATTCTTCAGATCCGCGAAGACGGCACGCTGGACCGGATCAAGAGCGAGTGGCTCGGCCAGCACGACTAGCGGTTCAACCAGAAATAAGAATGGCCTTCACCGGCTTGGCCGGCTCCACTCCGGTGAGCTTTGAGTCGAGGCCTTGGTGTGCGACTGTGAACTTGGCATGGTCGATGCCGAGCAGATGCAGCATCGTGGCATGGAGATCCCGCACATGCACGATGTCTTGAACGGCGTTGTAACCGAAATCGTCGGTCGCTCCATGCGAAATGCCTCCCCGAATGCCGCCGCCGGCCAGAAGTATGCTGAAGCCCTTGATGTGATGATCGCGGCCGATCTCCGCTCCCTGGCCTTGCCCCATCGGAGTGCGTCCAAATTCGCCGCCAATAATGACGAGCGTTTCGCTCAAGAGTCCTCGACGCTCCAGATCGGTTAGAAGGGCAGTCGCCGCCCGATCCGTTGGCGGGCAAATCTCTCGCATGTACTTGTCAATGCCGCCGTGGTGGTCCCAGTCGCTGTGGTACAGGTGCACAAATCGCACGCCGCGTTCCACGAGCCGTCTGGCCATCAGGCAATTGGTGCCCACGGTCGCCTTGCCTGGCTCCGCTCCGTAGAGCGCGAGCGTCTCAGGTGTTTCGCTGGAAAGATCAGCCAACTGCGGCACGCTGGTTTGCATTCGGAAGGCAAGCTCATACTGCTTGATTCGGGTCACGATCTCTGGATCGGCAACCGATGCAAGGCGATGCTGCTCCAAAGCAGCGACCGTGTCGATGAGATCCCGCTGGTGCGAGGACGACACGCCGGGCACATTATTGACATAGTGCACCGGTGATCCAGAGGTTGAAAACTCCACCCCTTGGAATTGCCCAGGCAAGAAGGCAGAGTGCCACTGTCGGGAGGCGATCGGCTGAGGGTTGCGGCCTACCTTGCTTGTCATCACGACAAACCCAGGCAGGTTGTCGGCCTGACTACCGAGACCATAGGTCACCCACGCCCCCATGCTTGGCCTTCCGGAAAGGGCCGTACCGCAGTTCATGAATGTGTGGGCCGGGTCGTGGTTGATCTGGTCGGTCACCATCGATCGCACGATCGCATACCGATCGGCCATCGAGCCGAGCATTGGAAAGAAGTCGCTCACCGAGGTGCCGCACTCTTTGTGCTTCGAAAACGTGGCACGGGGCCCCAAACAGATGAGCTTCTTCCCTTGCAACTGCGCGATGGGCTGCCCCGCCGTCACGCTTGCGGGCATCTCCTGGCCGTCCAAACGGGCCAGCATCGGCTTGGAGTCAAAGGTTTCCAGATGGCTCGGGCCGCCGGCCAGACACAGAAAGATGACAGCTTTCGCCCGGGGCGAATGATGCAGCGGATGGATCGCACCTAAAAATCGATCGCTGGCTAAGCCGCCACTTGTGCTGGACGCCGTCGCCGCCATGCCGTCGCGGGCGAGCAAACCAGCGACAGCAGCGCCACCCAGCGAGAGGCCCGAGCGGCCAAGAAACGTGCGGCGATTGATGCTGGCTGTTGGGTCAAACATGAGCTTAATACCTTGCGATTGCCTCGTGCATATTGAGAACCACTCTGGCTGCTGCTGTCCACGCGGCCAATTCGACCTGGTCGATTGATACATCTGAGCGAGCCAGACCGACAGAAAGCAGTTGAACCGCGGCGTTTGGGTCGGCCTTGAATTCTGCGCGACGCCGCGCGAGGAGACCCTTGACGAGCGATCGCTCGTGCGCGTCGGGCTCGCGAGAAACAGTCTGCCGCCAGAGGCATTCGATCCGGGAATCATCGGTTGGCCCTCCGGTCGTGATCGCTCTTTCTGCGAGCGTGCGGGCTGCTTCCACGAATGTCGGATCGTTGAGCAATACGAGCGCCGCCCTCGGCGTGTTGGAGCGCATCCGGGTGGCGGTGCATTCCTCTCGCGATGGCGCATCGAAGGCAAGGAGTTGCGGATGGAGAAACATCCGCTGCCAGTGAACGTAGAGGCCGCGGCGCCACTGGCGGCTGTCTGTATCAGCTTTGTACTCTCGCTGCGGAAAATTCAGGTGTTGGTAGTAGCCTGCCGGCTGATAGGGATGCACGCTGGCGCCGCCGAGTTGCTCAACCAGCAGGCCGCTGACATACAAGACAGTGTCTCGCACGCCCTCTGCCGGCAGCCGCCAGCGGCCCTGCCTCGCCAAGAGCCTGTTATCGGGGTCGCGGGCCAAAAGGTCGGCAGAGGCATTGGAACTCTGGCGGTATGTGCGGCTGAGCACAATCGTGCGGATGAGTTGCCGGAGATCCCAGTCGCTGGCAACCCATTCCAGTGCTAGGCGGTCCAGTAACGCGGGGTTATCGGGGGGCTCTCCTTGGCCTCCAAAGTCGCTCGTGCTTCTACATAAGCCGTCGCCGAACAGCAGCGACCAGATTCGGTTGACCATCACGCGGGAGGTCAATTCGCCACACCCTCCACACGCCACCGGCGTGATGAGCCACTGGGCCAGATCGGCCCGCGTGGCCCGGTCTTTGGTGTTGAGGCTGCCTAAAAAAACAGGAATCGCTGGCTGCACAAGAGGGCCCGTTTCGTCCATCCAATTGCCACGATGCAAAATCCGGACATCTCGAGGCGTTGCGAGCGATTGCGTCACCATTACCTCGCGATTGAGTTGCTTGTGATCGGCCGACAGCTTCAAGAGGAGCGTCCGCTGCGAGATGACTTCCGCAGTTTCTGGCTCTGGCGGCTGTATCGCGGGCGGCAGCACGTGCGGTGGGAGCTGGTTTTCAAGCGAGTGAATCTGCGACGCCATCTCGATGGCTTTGGTACGGTCGAACGGGCCGACCACGAGCTTCTCCGGGGCCCGCGACGTGGGAATTGCGTTGGCGCCGTTTTTAAAATGGCTTTCGTCGTCGATGTCGGCAAAGAATGCGCCGAGCGTGTGAAAATCTTGAGCGGTATACGGATCGTATTTATGATCGTGGCACTGGCTGCAGCCGACGGTGGCTCCCAGCCACACCCCGGATACGTTGCGAACCCGATCGGCCTGATAGATGGCCCTATACTCTTTGGGTTGGAGCCCTCCTTCGTGCGTTGTCTGCAGGAGCCGGTTGTAGGCACTTGCCAGTACTGGATCGTCTGCATGTTCCCCGTTGGCCGGCCCAACCAAGTCGCCTGCCAACTGCAATTCTGTGAATCGGTCGAACGGAATGTTGTCCAGAAATGCCTTGATCACCCAGTCGCGATACGGCGAAATACTGTGGTCTTGATCGCCGTGGTAGCCAACTGTGTCGGCGTAGCGAACTAAATCAAGCCACCAGACCGCCATCCGTTCAGCGTGCCTCGGCGAAGCCAGCAGTCGAGTTACAAGTGCTTCGTAACGACTGTCGCGTGGATCGCCCAGATAGGCATCCACCTCTGCCGGTGATGGCGGCAGTCCGGTGAGATCAAACGTGATGCGTCGCAGCAGCGTGAGCGGATCGGCATCGGGAGAGGGGACGAGTCCTTCAGCCTCAAGTCGGCCGATGACAAAGGCATCGATCCAGTTGAACGACCAGTCGCCTCGCTGGGCCAGCGGCGGTGCGTGGCGCTTGGGAGCGACATAGGCCCAGTGCGGCTCATAACGGGCACCCGCCGCAATCCACAGGCCCAGCATTTCCTTCTGAGCAACAGCCAGCACATGATTGCTCTCCGGTGGGGGCATCCGTGTATCGGAATCAGTGTCGTAAATCCTGGCAATCAGTTCACTGGCATCTCGACTGCCAGGCACAATCGCCACGGCACCACTGTCCAGTTGTGAGGTGGCCGATTCGCGGACATCCAACCGCAGGCCTCCCTGCCGGTTCTGTGCGTCGGGACCGTGACAGGCGAAGCAGGTGTGCGAGAGGATCGGCCGGATGTCGCGGTTAAAATCGGGAGCTTTTTCAGTGGCCCACGCAAGAGAGGCCAGAGAAGACGCGCAAATCCAAAGCCAAGCCAACCGGCCCCAGATGCCTGCGGGAGGGATCATACGCATGGGGACTCACTGAAACAGATCGGCCGACTGCCAACAGATGCCAACTGAGAGGGCAACGAAGACACACCATCCTAATTGTAGCATTCGTTTGAAAAAGCCCTTCGCAACGTTTTCCCGTTGTAAAACAGGCATGTTTCGCTACTGCCTTGCACCCGTCGACTGAAGCAACTGAGACGGCCATGCCGCCCGGGGCACGCATGACTCGTTGACGATTCACCGCCGTGAAAGTAGATTCCAACGGCTTGCGAGCGTTTTTTAGCGTTTTTCTGGCAGAAGCACCGATTCCCACTTTGAAAGGCCTCGATTCGCACATGGCAACCACGCTCCGCAAAAAGTCTGCTGGCAAAAAGTCGCCCAAAAAAATGACCAAGGCTGGCAAATCAGGCCGGATGATCTATTTCTTCGGCGCTCAAAAGTGCGACGGCGACGGCACGATGAAGGCCCTGCTCGGCGGTAAAGGAGCCAACTTGGCCCAGATGACCAAGATCGGCCTGCCGGTGCCCTGCGGTTTTACGATCACAACGCAGGTCTGCATCGACTACTACGACACGGGCAAGAAGTTTCCAAAGGGGCTGGAAGAATCGATTGCCGCCCATGTGAAAATGCTCGAAAAAGAGACGGGCAAAAAGTTTGGTGACGTTGGCAATTCGCTGCTGTTGAGCGTGCGATCCGGTGCCCGCGACAGCATGCCAGGCATGATGGACACGATCCTGAATCTCGGCCTCAATGACCAGACAGTGAAGGGTTTGGCGGAGGCCACAGGTAATGGCCGGTTTGCCTACGACTCCTACCGTCGGTTTATTCAGATGTACGGCGATGTGGTGATGGGCGTGCAGAAGCGGCACGAAAATGAACATGATCCGTTTGAAGAGGTGATGGAGGGCCTGAAGCATCAACTCGGCATCCAAGAAGACACCGATCTCACCGAGGAGGCTCTGCGAGAACTCATCAAACGGTATTTAAACCTTATTCAACAACGGACAGGCAAGAGCTTTCCGCAGGAACCCTTTGCACAGCTTTTGGGCGCGATCGGCGCCGTGTTCGGGAGCTGGATGAACGAACGCGCTTTGATCTACCGTCGCAAGTACAAAATCCCCGACGAGTGGGGCACGGCCGTCAACGTACAGAGCATGGTGTTTGGCAACATGGGTGATGACTGCTCCACCGGCGTGGCCTTCACTCGCGATCCTGCCACAGGCGAAAACGTTTTTTACGGCGAATATCTCGTCAACGCGCAGGGAGAAGACGTGGTCGCCGGCGTGCGCACGCCAAAGCCCGTGCTGGAGATGGCCAACGATCCGATGTTTGCCTCCACGTTCAAGCAGCTGGAAAAGGTGCGGGAGCGTCTAGAAAAGAAGTTTGGCGACGTGCAGGATTTTGAGTTCACTGTTGAGAAGAAGAAGCTCTATATGCTGCAAACGCGGCACGGCAAACGCACGGCATTGGCCTATGTAAAAATCGCCCACGACATGGTGAAGCAGAAATTAATGACGCCAGAACATGCGATTCAGAGCGCTGATCCCGACGCTCTTTCGCAGTTGCTCGCGCCCATTTTTGACGCAACCGATTACGCAGCCGCTCAGAAGGCTGGCCGCGTGCTGACCTCCGGCCTGGCTGCCGGTCCGGGAGCCGCCACAGGGCAGCTTGTATTTACCGCCGTGAAGGCCGAGGAATTGGCACGTGCTGGCAAGAAAGTGGTGCTGGCCCGCGTTGAAACAAGCCCCGAAGATTTGCGAGGCATGATCGCCGCCGAGGGCATTCTGACCGGCCGCGGTGGCGTGTCGAGCCATGCAGCCTTGGTAGCACGGCAAATGGGCAAGGTGTGTGTGGTGGGAGCCGGTGCCATTCAGATCGACTACGCCAAGGGCACGCTTGTGTGTGCAGGGCAGACGCTCCGAGAAGGCGATGCGATCTCGATCAACGGCAGCACGGGGGAAGTCTTTGTCGGTGCGATTAAAACGGCCGATAGCGAGCTCAAGCAGGTGTTGATCGCCGGTACGATGAAGCCGGAAGATTCGGCCGTCTACCAATACTATTCCTTCATCATGAAGCTCGCCGACAAGTATCGCACGCTCGGCCTGCGCACCAATGCCGATACGCCCGAGCAGGTGCGCCATGCGATCGCGTTTGGTGCCGAGGGCATTGGCCTGACTCGCACCGAGCATATGTTTTTCGAAGGCGACAGGATCGATGCCATGCGGGAAATGATTCTTGCCGAAGATGTCGATGCCCGCCGCAAGGCTCTTGCCAAACTGCTCCCCTACCAGCGCGAGGATTTCGAGGGCATTTTTCGGGCGCTCGATGGCCGACCAGCAACGATCCGCTTTTTGGATCCGCCGCTGCATGAATTTGTGCCGCACGACGAAAAAGCGCAGGCCGACCTAGCAAAGAAGCTTGGCATTCCAGCCGATGTGGTCGCGAAGCGAGTTACCAGCTTGCACGAGTTCAACCCAATGCTGGGGCATCGCGGCTGCCGTCTGGGCATCAGTTTTCCAGAGATCTCGGAGATGCAGGCCCGGGCTGTCTTTGAGGCCGCCTCGAAGGTTCAAAAAGACGGCATCAAGGTGAAGCCAGAGATCATGATTCCGCTGGTGGGCTTCAAGAAAGAGTTCGACCATCAGATGCAGATCGTCCACGCGGTGGCTGCAGAGGTGGCCAAGGAGACCGGCGAGAAGGTGAAGTATCTCGTGGGCACGATGATCGAGATTCCACGAGGCGCGCTGACCGCCGACGAGATTGCCGAGACAGCTGAATTTTTTAGCTTTGGCACCAACGATCTCACGCAGACATGCCTCGGGATGAGCCGCGATGATTCGGCGACATTCCTGCCGTATTACGCGGAACTGGGAATCGTGAAAGCCAATCCGTTTGCGTCGATTGATGAAAGCGGCGTGGGCCAACTCATGCAGATTGCCGTCGAGAAGGGGCGCAAGTCCCGCAAGGACATCAAGCTGGGTATTTGCGGCGAGCACGGCGGGGATCCGCACTCGGTGATCTTCTGCCATCATCTGGGGCTCGACTACGTAAGTTGCTCGCCGTTTCGACTGCCTGTGGCGCGCCTGGCAGCAGCGCAGGCGGCACTCGGAAAAACGTACTGAGCAAGGAACGATCCACCGTTGGCGCAGCAATCGGTGGATCGTCCTTCTTCGTTGCATTCCCCTGTTCCCTGCGTGCCCCTGAGGGGGACAGGCACCTGTTCCTACGGAACACGAGCTAGGCCCCTGCACGAGAAAAGTCGCTCTCCCTGAACTGCCCGCACACTCGGGTAGAGTGTTCGCCATGCTGCTCTCCTACGAAGCCTCTGCGCTGGCTGTCATTCTGGTGGCCGTTGTGTCGCTGTGGGTGAGCGAGCGGTTGCCACTGCCGGTAACGGCACTCTTGGGCGCGGTGGCCTGCGTGGCCGCGGGCGTGGCGCCTGCTAAGGAGGTTTTTCGGCCCTTCGCTGAGCCGCTCGTGTTTCTCTTTATTGGCTCGTTCATCCTTGCTGAAGCGATTCGAGTGCATGGGCTGGATCGCCGGTTGGCATACAGCGTGCTGGGTGTGTCTTGGGTGGGGGAGCGACCCTGGCGAATCATGGCGGCAGTGGCAACGGTTTCGGCAGTGATCAGCGCATTCATTTCCAATACCGCTACCACGGCGATGATGGTGGCAATTGTTTCTGGAATTTTAGTGGCCATTGAGAAGGCCTCCCAGCAGGCCGTCACTGGCAGCGACGGCCACCGGCAGCAGGCGATCACTGCCGAGAAAGTGGCTGGAGAGAAGTTGGCGTCGGGCAAACTGGCATCAGACAAAAAACTCGATCCGAGATTTGCCGTCGGACTCATGCTGTGCGTGGCTTTTTCGGCATCGATTGGTGGCCTAGCAACGCCGATTGGCACGCCGCCCAACGTGATCGGTCTGGCGTTTATCAAAAATGAACTGGGAATCGATGTGTCGTTCTTTGCGTGGTGCGCGGTGGGCGTGCCGGTGGCCGCAGTCCTCACAACCGTGGCCGTGTCGCTGCTGCTATGGATGTTTCCCGCGGGCGTCGAGCGACTCGCGGGCGTTTCGCAATTCGTCAAAGCCGAGCGGTCCAGACTCGGCGCATGGTCAGTCGGCCAGCGATCCGCGGCGATTGCGTTTGGGATCACCGTCGCCCTCTGGGTGCTGCCCGGGATCCTGTCGCTGGTGTTGGGACAAAAGCATCCGCTCTGTGGCTGGGTCGCCTCCCGAATGCCGGAAGGCGTGGCGGCGCTGGTCGGTGCGATCCTGCTTTTTGTCTTGCCGGGTGAACTCCTGCCCAACGGCCGTCGACGGCGGGCGATCGTGTGGCCCGAAGCGGCCAGAATCGACTGGGGAATCATTCTGCTCTATGGCGGCGGGATGGCCTTGGGCGAACTGGCGTTTTCTACGGGACTGGCCGGAGCGATCGGACGCGGCCTCACCGGCTGGCTGCCATTGGATTCAGGCGGCACCAGTCTGGTGGCGGCAGTCGCCGTGGTGGCCGTTATCACGAGCGAATTCACAAGTAACACAGCCAGCGCCAACATGGTGGTGCCCGTGGCCATCGCCTTAGCACAGGCAAGCGGTGGCAATGCATTTATTGCGGCTCTTGCAGCCACGTTTGCCAGCAGCCTGGGCTTTATGATGCCCGTCAGCACGCCCTGCAATGCCATCGTCTACGGCACGGGCCGCGTGCCGCTGGCGGCCATGATGAAAGGCGGCGCGATCCTGGATGTGGCAGGCGCCGTGGCCATCACAGTCGCCATGCTCATTGTGCGACAGGTCTGGGCTGTGGCCAACTGAAAGCAGCTGTCAGAGACCTGCCGAAACAGGGCGAATACAACGACGCCGCGGCCCGACCGAAGCATGCATATCGGTCGGACCGCGTCGGGGTGTCCTCACATGCTCCCGCCCATCAGGCGTTGCGTGAGAGCGCGGGGGGTGGAATCGCGCTTAGAAACCCCCCTCGACAACTGCGCCACACTGGTGGCAGCGGGGCAGGGTCGGCGGCACGGGCGAGGGCATGTAGCCATCGCGGCACCAGGTGTGGAGTCGTGGAAAGCACGATGGCTTCACGTTGGATCCAGAATGACACGGGCTCCGCGCCGGGCCGCAGGCCGGGGCGCACGCCGGACCGCAGGGCTGGCTTCGTACGCTGCCGTGCCAAGGTGGCCGCTGAACGCTGCGGCATCCGCAGTCACCGGCCGTTGATCCGGAGCCAGCGGCAGCCATGCCGGGCTCTTCCGTGATCGTCATCGTTTCCTGAGCCAGCACCATCTGGCTTGGATAGAGCGATACAATCGCTGCAATAATCGAAACGTAAACGAAAAACGGACGGACGATTCGCACCGGTACGGACTCCTAAGCGGACGCACTTCACAATCCACACACAGCAGAGTGTTTCGTCGTGTGCGGTTGGTAGAGTTGAGAGACGGCGTCAACAGGTTGAGCGGTGCCGGTTGTACCGACAGCGAGGCCTTCCAGCTGGCCTGCGTCCTAGTAAAAATGAGGATTCCCAGCCGAAAGCGGTCGGCCTCAAACCAGAAAACGCTCAGTCGAGGGCGATGTCGTCCAGCCGAAAGGACTCCAGACCATCCCGTGTGGCGACCAAGATGTGCCCCACGCCGTTTGAGCGGTAGCCTCCAATGCCAACCATCGCCGCCCCGTGCTGGTAACGATCCACCACTCGGCCATCAGCCCATGCGACGGCCACTGATCCATCCGGGGCTGCAATGAGCCACTGCCGACGCGGGGTGCCCAGGAGATCGGCCCACGCCAGCGGCTGGATTGGGCCGCTGCGATGGATGCCAGAGGGGAGTTGCATGTGCCAGAGCGGCTCAAGCATGGGCCCGATTCCCACGGCAGTATTTTTCCCCAGTGCACCGCTGGCTGGGATTTTCGGCAAGCCATCCAATGCATCAACAGCCAACGCCACCATCGCCCAGGCCCCGTCTGGGCCTACCGGCCCGCTAACCAAAGCAGAGGCGATCATCGGCCGGCCACTCTGATCGCAGATCTCGCGAGGCTCGCCGGCCGTTCCGTCAGGTGCAATTCGCACCAACCGGCCGCGACCGTCTATGCACACAACGCCGCGGCGGCCATCCTCGCGTGGCCCGTCCATCGCCACACCCAGCACCGGTGCGATGGAACGATCCTGCCACACGCGCTTTCCATCGAGGCCGAGTCGCTCCACTCCCGCAGTGCCAAACGAGCCGACGACGATCTGCGGCGATCCATTCCCATCGCAGTCAACCAGTTGCGCATCGCTGATCCCTGCGCGAGCCTCGAGGCCGATCGAAGGATAAGTCGTCTGCAATTTCCATGTGCTATCAAAGAGAAACACTTGCTGCGATCCGACGGCTCCCCCAAGCCACCAGCGGCTGCCTGTGGCATCTATGGCGGTCCGTAGAAATCCAAGAGATGCATCTTGTGGGAGTTTGAGTTCGTGCCTAGAAAGTTCCCGCCCATGCGAATCGAGCACGGACACCGTTCGCCATCCGTCAAAAGCTACAATCTGCACAACAGGGTCTTTCTGGCCAGCATCGATCGATTCAATACAGATAACGTTGCCGGGTATGCCCACGCTATTGGCCCGCCATTCACGAATGAGCTTGAAGCGAATCGGTTGCTGGCGTGGAGCGATCTCTTGTGCGGGAAACGTGTGGCTGGTGCCTTGGCCGGCCGCCTGGGCAAGCACCTGTTCGTAGTCGTGTAGCCGCATCTCGAATCGTTCTTGCACGCGAGGGGCCGCTGGTGTGCCTTGCGCCACGGCGGCGAGCGTCGCCACAACGTCTTGGCCAAGACGGTTGTGATAACCGCACTGGATATCGGCCACAGTGCCGTCGGAGCCGATCACGACCACTGCTGGAAATGCGTCGATTTCCAGTGCCTCTGCCGCCACAGCGCGAGGATCGCGCAGGATTATGCCCGTGCCACCGAAGTCGCTGTAGACCTTTTGCAGCACGTCGTCCGGGACGGTGATTTCATCAACGCTCACCGCATAGTGACGGATGTGGGGCTGTTGCTCGTATGGCTGGAGGGCCTGGGCAATCCGCGGCACGGTGCGCTTGCACGGCTGGCAACCGGTAAAAAAGAATTCGAATACACACGTCGTACCTTTGAGGCTGTCTCGCGAGATGGTTTTCCCGTCCAGCCCGTTGAGCGTGAATGGGGCCACCTGTTTGCCGATCAAGGAGCTCGGTGGCTGCGGTGTGGGCACCGGCTCCAGCGAGGCCACGCGACTGGCACCAGCCGGCACCTCGAATGCAAAGGCCTCCTCGGGAATCGCCTCTGGAAACTTTGCGTCAATAAAGTCGACGACAACTTTGAGCCCCGTAACAGCCCCCGACTGCTCCGAGAGCAATCGGGCATACGAATCCGTCGGTAGGCTGAGCCGCCGCAACAGCTTGCTGTCGGCGTCGATCCAGAGTTCAAGCAGACCGTCTGGCTTTTTAATCTGCAGACGCACGCACCGCCGGCCATCCACGGTTTCGGCGCCAACATTGCGGGGCTTTCCGATGGCATCAGCGAGAATCAGATCGATCGTGTCATCGGCGAGCAGGAGTGGCAACTGCGTTGGGCACCCAGCATCCCCTTCGGCCAGCGTGGTGCGAAGTTGCTCGTCGGCAAACAGCTGGTCGAGCGACAAGGGACTGACGAGTGCTTCAGTGAGTACCTGTCCAGGCACATTCCCCACCGCCGCAAAGAGTGTTGTGCCATCGGAAACAACCCTCGCGTCATAGCAGTCGATCCGAATTTTATTGGGCCGCTCAAATGCCACGCGAAACGGAATCGTCTGGTCGACTTGCGTGTCGCCTCGCGTGTATTGCACTCGCAAGCGTCCATCGTCGGCGTACGCCCGGGCCTGCCGATAGGCCCGGCTCGTTTCTTCGAGCCACGCCCGCGGATCTTGACCGCAACCAGCCGACAGGCATGCCGCAAGGGCGAGTAGGAGGAGTGGAGTCGCCGTGGTATTCGAAGATGGCATCGTGAGAGTATGACACGATTTGGCGTTGGTCACAGCGGCTCTCGCACCAGACAACGCGACTGTTTTCAGACTTTCTCGAAACGAGTACGATGCTGAGCCCATGAACTGTATCACGCTGCATTACGGAGCTGACGATCCACTCATCCTCGAGGTTGAGGAGGGGGCGGTGGTGGGCAACTGCGTGGGACCGGAGGGAGTCAAAGGGATTGAAGCACGCACACTCGTGGCAGCCGCATTGTCGAGGCCGCTCGAGGGGCCAAGCCTACAGTCGCACGCCGTGCCAGGCGATCGGGTAGTTGTGGCTTTGGCTGGAGAGGTGCCACAGGCCCGCGAGGCCGTGGCCGCGTTGATGGATCAACTCGTGGCAGCGGGCGTGGCCCGCGACACCATCGGATTGCTGCGGGCAGAGTGCCTTGAGCCAACGGCAGCGAGACAGAGCTTTGAAACTCCAGCGGACCCCGCTGGAGTTTATGATGCTGGATTGATCGAGTTTGATCCAGCCACCGATGCAGACACTGCCTATCTGGCGGCTGATGAAGAGGGCCGTCCGCTGTATCTAGCCCGGTCGCTTGTGGATGCGGATGTGGTCGTGGCCGTAGGCTCGTGGAGCTACAACGCCGCTCTCGGCGGCCGATCGCTCGAAGGAGAACTGTGGCCCACATTTTCGCGACACGCCAGCCGCCACGATCTTCTCCGCTGCCTAGCCAAGCGAGGGCGTCGCGCACTGGCGGCATGGCGGGCCAACATGCAAGAAATCGCATGGCAACTCGGCGTGGCAGCGAGCCTGCGGCTCGTGGCAGGCCGTGGAAATTCACTGGCTGCGGCCACGTTTGGATTACCGGACGTGGCCGCCCGGCAGGCCCGCGCACAGGCCGCTGCGTGGAGCCCGAAGATTTCCGGCCCTGCGATGCTCGCAATCTGTTCGCTGACACATCCGCAGGCTGGATGCATGAGCCTGATCCGCGGTGTGGCTGCAGCTGCCCGAGTCACACAACCTGGCGGAACGATCTGCATTGCCAGTCGGCAGACAGAGCAACCGGGCCTGATTTTCTCGCGATGGCGGCAGGGAGCGCCGCTGGAGGCGATCGTTCGGGAGGCGATCGGCACCGGCGATCGTGCACTCATTGCAGATGCCCTTCAGACGCGGCTCTTTGCTCGGGCAATTGGGGACCGCCGCTTGGTGTTGCTCTCGGATCTCGAAGAGGGGCAAGTCGAGGATCTGGAGTTTGGCTATGCCGCGACGCCCGAAGTGGTTGAGCGACTCGCCCACCGTTCCGACAGCCTGGTCGTGCTGCACGAAGCGGATCAGATGTTTCCCCGGCTGGCTTAGGACAGCCTTCTGGTCTCACTGCCCGTCATGCTCGTCATGCCTTCAGACAGATGGGGGCGATCGTCTCAGCCGCACGATCAGAATCATCTCCGAGTCCGTCCTGCCGGTTCGACTTGCGTCGGCGAAAACCGTTGGCCACGCAAGCAGCCACGCCGAGGCCTGCCAGAATGATCGTGGGTGGCTCTGGCACGGCCACAGGAGCAATGGCCTCAGTCGTATTCTCCACGCTGAAGGTTGTCACGGAGGTTGTGGCAGTAGAATAAATACTCGCACCGGCGATGGAGGCTGTGACCTCTACGGCTACGTCGGTAATGTAGTCGCCATCCTTTACTCCTGAAGCCCGGCGAAGGTCGGTCCAATTAATCACCTGAGTGCCATCCCAAGTGCCCGAGACCGAACTATTCTGGGGACCAGTCGAAACAACATCCGACGGTGTGATCTGCATCGAACCGGTGACAGCCTGACCCCCGCTATACGGCTGCCAGTTTACGCCAGCTACCCGAATCGAATATTGGCCAGCCATCGTGACTTTTGCGATTGAGGCGGCCAGCGGCGAGCCTGGAATCTCACCCACACCGAGCGGAGCAAAGATCTGATAATTTCCGCTCATGTGAAGCGTCGTGCTCAGCAGTGCATATCCACGCACCGTCTGGTTGCCTGTGACAACCTTCCCTTGCACACCAAGCCCCATTTGAGACGTCTTGTACGCGAAATCAAAATTTTTATTCACGTCCGTTTGAATCACAACCTCTGGGGAAATTGTCAAACGAGGATTCGGCACGCTCGTTGCAACAGGAGGCGTTGTCGGTACGAATAACCCGGGCGGAATATCGACGCCGCTCTGGTGCACATCGTGATAGACCACCTGGGTTGTCTCAAAGTCACCGTAATTGACAGTCCCCGCCCTTGTCGCTGAAGCAGCTGGCAGGAATGTCGCAAGCGTCACCGCAGCCACGAACCGGCGGGCAAATCTTGGAGTGAACATGATTGAGAGTCCTTTTTCCGGTGGAATTCAGACAGATTCAAATAAAATTCAGTTGCGACAGATCGTGATGGGAGGCGGATGACTCCGGCGGGCTTGAGCCCAACGGATCCCTGGATGGTGGAGCAGTCGGAAAGTGATGGTGGCTGCTCTTTGGCCCACGGCCAGAAAGAAACGGTGGACGGAGAACCTGCGAATACTGATGGTGGGTGGCCTGCATGTGCGGCGCAGCATGGTGCGACCACACCCGCCTGCGTCTGGCCCGCCTGGCCACGCATCGCCGAGCATTTCGGGCCAGCGGCCCACGCAGGCGGCGCGACGTAGAACGCAGTCGCAGCCGCGATGGGGCGTTGGATCGGGTTGGGGATGAGCGAGACATAAAAGTGCTCTGCAGCCAAGTCAGGGAAACAAGATTTGAAAATGAGTGCGAAAAAAGAGTCGGAAACGATTCAAGGACACACAAACACAACGG
>Ga0209500_10001699_pt1 | contig 16279 bp, 40 predicted proteins | sample S_140212_EF_Meta_FD_187323 | JGI IMG/M metagenome (GOLD analysis project Ga0209500, IMG submission 187323) | Freshwater microbial communities from Lake Simoncouche, Canada to study carbon cycling - S_140212_EF_MetaG (SPAdes) (version 2) | ecosystem: Environmental > Aquatic > Freshwater > Lake ... | reverse complement strand
TATCCTCAATTACCGTAGTACTCTTTTTCCTGCTCTTCGAACTTTTTCGCTATAGCGAGAGCTTCTTCCTCGGTATAATCATTGATGTCATCCTGAGAATACACCTGAGACATAGAGTTGATCTCATCATCTGTATTTAGGACATAGTACTGAATATGAATACCTTCACCGTTTCTGGTTGTTGATGCAACGATTTTATGGATTCTCTTCTGCTTGGCATAACCAACATACTTGACCACTTCACGCGACCAAGTCTCGCCTTCGAAGTGCATCTCTTCTGTCGAATACTCAGGAGAGCAACGTGGAACCCAATAGGTGTGTCCAACGTTGAACTTAGTAGGGATTAGCATCTTTAATGATCTCCAGGTCACGGAAACTGTAGCCAGCAGCCTTCAAAAATGTAACAAACTGATTGACGATTGTATCGATATGCGCATCAGTACCATCAAATATAATGGTAGTAGAACTATGTGTTGGCTCACCAACAAGATGAACGTTATCGTATTGTACATTGAATGTATAAGTTACCTTGTAGTCATCGTCCATAATATATCTCCTCAGTTGCAGTAAGAGCGCCAAACCTCGCGACCATAACGATCGTAACCAGCGAGTTCATCATAACAGTTAGACCTACGCGACTCATTCGCGATAATAGCACCAAGAACGCCGAGGCCAATTGCACCAGCAACCCAAGCACCAGCATTACCATGATGCTGACGAGGTGGTGCGTAATGCCTGCGCTGATAGTGTTGAGCAGAAGCCTGACCAACCATTGCGACCAACAGTACTGATGCGATTATGATCTTATTCATTTTACACCTTTTCTATAGTAGGGATTCCGATTAGACGAGCACCATCCATTACCCGAGTTTGGATACGACGTGCGAACTTGACTGCGTCTTCAAAGGTAGAGAACTTCGCGATATGATCGTGAAGGAATCCATCCTTCTTCTTTATCACATATGTAACTAGAAAGTTATTCATATCTGTTCTCCATTCCGCACTATAGTATATAGTATACTTGACAATGTTTTAAAAGTCAAGCACTGATTTTCTTTCGCGAGTAAGAACCTTTTCCCTTCTTGGCTCTTACGATACGAGGGCGATACTTCTGTGTGCGCACATCTTGCGCAATAGGATTCCGTTTCATTCTGTTACGATCCTTTTCCATTCGTTGTTGATCTTCAGCCACAGATGACCATCTTTACCAACCGACATAGCAACTCTTGTTTCCTCGTCAAAATGTTGATCGGCTTCTACTTCCATACCTTTACCAACTGTTAACTTATTTTTCGTTGGCCAATCACCAACTGTAACATAATGATCGACATAATCTTTTGGAATGCTCATAGAAAACTCATTCCACGCAGGATACTTTACTGGAGTTACAGGCGGCGGAAGCTTATGAGCAGTCATCGTCATCAATGCCTTGTCGGGAGCCATTGACGCTGGTGGTGCCTTTGCCATTGCCTCCGCCGCCATCACCATACCAATAGGAGCAGCGGGAAGAAAACTAAAAAATGCTCTACGATTCATATCAACTCCTCTCTATTACCTCTAACAACCTCTCGAGGTACATTACTTCTTCGTGAACACCAGTACGATAACCAAGCTCGCGACCAGCAAGCTTCTCGTTACCAAGATCGTAGGCTGCGAGCAACTGACGGCTGCGCAGCAAGCGACCATACAACTCTTCCTTGATCTCGTTGACCAACTTCTCTGGGTCTTTTGAGAAGAATTCCTTCATGACCAACTCTCCTTATTTGTAGAAGTTCTTATCCCGAAACACAGCAGAGTATTCAGGAAACGTTTTCTCGAAGTGCTGGACGCCACGCATCGCCGAACCATAGGTAGGATACTCTTGACGAACGACCACCTGATTCTTATAGTTTACCAACTCAACAATGTAGAACAACTCTGGCGCTGGTGTAAGATTCGGTCTAGCCATTGTTCGATTCCTTATTGATTCACAGTCACAGTGTGATTATACCGCTCAACTCTTTTAAAGTCAAGCTGTATCTCGCTCCCACACATATTTGTAGGTATACTTACCATCAGCCCACTTGCGCACGCTGACGAACTTATAGCCTCTCCGCTCTATCTCGCTGATGATACGGTTGGTGTAGGATACAGATCCCGTGAAGATCTTCTCGACTCGAATCTTAATCATATTCAAACCTCCGCAGAAGTGTCGTACCAGTTGTCAGTCTCGAGGCGGTCTTCGCGATCCAGCTCAGAGCGATGCTCGCCGAAGAAGTTGTAGTATTCCTCGTCGGTCATCAGAGGCTCGCAGTAGGCGAAGAGGTCGCCGTCCTGAGAAAGATGCCACACATTGTCATTCCCGTCGGTATAGGTAGCAGCCCCCAACACAGCGTCCCAGGCATCCCAATAGTGTTCATGGTCGGGGCCAGCGGCGAGAATTTCGAGATCTTCGGCTTTTACGCCATCCCAATGTGCGCCGAAGTCGGCGAAGTCGCGAGGGATATAGACGCCACGATTATCAGACAGAAGGATTTCGATACCAGACATTCGTGCTCTCCTTGTTTCAACTTATAACCTACTATACCGCGATGACGTTTTAAAAACAAGTCCTTTTTGCTCCTTGTTTTTAAAAGAGCGACGAGGTAATATAATGTATGAGTTGATGAGGAGAACGAAACTATGGATATCGCGCACTTTGAACTTCCTACGCACTGGGCGGTCGCTCTTATGTATGGCGATGAGAGCATTTTTGAAGACAACGACGAGGACTTCAAATCTTACAGCTATTTCGTAGACGAGATGGAGCGTCAATACGGACAGTGCTGGTGTATTGATGTCGGCGACGAAGAGTTCTTCTCTTTCTTTCACGACGCTACGCCGTTTGGGGTCGGCGGCTCTGACTGCTACAAATATTCTTTCGACATCACAAAGAGGGCTTGAATTTAAAAGCCATCCGAGGTATGATTGTATATAAGTTGATGAGGAGAACGAAAATGTGCAATAAGACAATCTACACAGTTTACGGCGACTACGGCACCGACGACGAGAACATTCTCTTCGACTCAGAGTATCTGTCTGATGCGATTGACTTCGTAAAGCGATACATTCGCTGGGGTGATATGGGCGGGTATAAGGTAATTGAGGTCATCTCCCTCGACCCGATGGGCGTTGAGTTTGTTGAGGCGAACTGGTTTGATGAATCAGTTTACGCTTGATTTTAAAACGCTACCGAGGTAATATAGGTTATAACTTGATGAGGAGCCTGAACATGAAAAAGAACTACCGCAAGATTCCCCTTGATAAGCTCGAGTCTAATCGCCTCTCTATTCGGGCGCATCTTAAGTTCCTTGAAGAGACGACTGGCGTAAAGTACGCCATCCGCACTTTCTACCTTGGTCCTCGCAAAGAGCAGAGCTCTAAGTATCATACTATTCGTCAGGGCACGACGAATAAGGCAGACGCCTACGCAGCGAAGATTGCGGTCTATCGTATTACTCGCACGGGTACTCGTCTCGGTCGTGCCTGGAATTATACAGAGCTCGATCATTACGTTTGATGGCTTGATTTTAAAAGCCAGACGAGGTAATATAGGTTATAAATCAGGAGAGAGAAAAATGGATAAGCAATTCATCTTCGACGCATTCGACGAGCTCGAGACCGTGTGGGATAAGATTCAGTTCTTGAAGGAGCTTCAGCGCATGAATCTGCCCTACGACATTAACTATGACGCTCTGATCGCCGCTTGGGAAGATCGCGCACCGCAGGAGAAATAATCATGGCTACTCGTTCCGCTATCGGTTTCGTTGAGTATGATGGCTCTATTACCGCAATCTACTGCCACTGGGATGGCTATCTTGAGGGTGTAGGTGATACGCTACTTAAGCACTACAATGATACGTATAAGGTTCTTGATCTACTAGAGCTTGGCGATATCTCTTCTCTTGGCGAGGAGATCGGTAAGAAGCATCCGTTCTCTTGTCATATGACTAATCTTAGTCCTCAGGCATACGACGATGCGTACGGTAAGATGACTACAGCCTATGGTCGTGATCGTGGCGAGAACTGCCCTGCCAAGGACTTCGCCGACGCCACGGCATTCCGTAGCAATTACAGCGACTGCGAGTTCTTCTATCTTTACGACGGTAATGAGTGGACTTACGCCGAGCGTGGTCGCCCGTACTTCAAGCCTCTGCCGATCTTGATTGAGGCTTGATTTTAAAAGACAGGTAGGGTATGATTGTATATAAGTTGAAAGGAGCCAAAATGTCTCGTTCTCTCGTTCAGGAATTCCTCGCCCTCCACCCAGAGATTGATGGTTATACACTCATCTGTGTCTGTGAGGAGATTAACCGAATCACACACGCTGGTGGCGTTCAAGTGGTGCTTCGTCAGGCTCTGCTCTATCCGAGGGCAGAGAAGTATCTGGTAGACGTCTGTGGTTCATTTCAAGCTCTGGAGAATGCATAATGGCTAATATGTCCTACTGCCGTTTCTATAACACTGCCTTGGCTTTCAAGGATTGCCTTAACGCACTAGAAGATATGTCTTCAATCAACGATATAGACAGCGGAGACGAGGACCGAGCGATGCACCGTCTGGCTGTTCTGGCTCAGTTGTATCTCGATCGTTTCGAAGAGCTTCAGGTAGAAGCCGAAGAGCGAGAGCTCGAGGAGGCACAGAATGATCGTTGATCGGGTACAGATGGTTGTTGACATTCAGCGACTGAATCGCGAGCTCTTGGCTCTCTGTAATAGGCTAATGGGAGCCGAGGCTGGATCCGAGGAGGCGCACGCTCTGACGGCTGTAGCCGACGCCGTTGCTTGCCTCGAGCTCTATCTCTACCCGGAGAGTCGCTGGAGCGACGACGAGAAATATCTAGATGACGGGAACTGATGGCTTGTTTTTAAAGGCGAGTCGCGGTATAGTAGGTTATAAATCAGGCAACAAAGAGGATGTTGATATGCCCCGTGGTGTTCCGAAGTCTGGTAGCCGTGCCCCTCGTTCTAACGACCGCATGGCTGCGCTCAAGGTAGTTTACGACGCTCGCCCTCAAGAGACCGAGGCTGAGGTCGACGCACGCATTTCCGATCGGTTCGAGATTCTCGACACTCTCACCGAGGCTTGCGTTGTAGGTAACGCACGTGCTCTTATCGTCTCTGGTCCTGCTGGTCTCGGTAAGAGCTACACGGTAGAGAAGCGACTCACCGAGTGGGACCCCGAAGAGGTCAATCACGTAATCGTCAAGGGCTACGTGCGAGCGACTGGCTTGGTTAAGTTGCTTTATCATTACCGTCACGAGAACAATGTTATCGTATTCGACGACGCCGACGCGATCTTCTTCGACGACGTCTCTCTTAATCTTCTTAAGGCGGTCTGCGACACGACCGAGTTTCGCCGTGTGTCTTGGATGTCCGAGGGTAAGTTGGTTGACGACGAGAGCGCAGAGCTCGTTCCCCGCACGTTTGACTTTGACGGCACGATCATCTTTATCTCTAACTACGACTTCGACGCGATGATTGATCGGGGTCATAAGCTTGCGCCTCATCTTCAGGCTCTGGTTTCGCGTAGTCATTATATCGATCTTGCCATGAAGAATCGTCGTGACTATCTGGTTCGCATTCGTCAGGTAATCAAGCAGGGTTTGCTTTCCGAGTTGACTTCTACGCAGCAAGCAGAGGTCATCGACTATATCGAGAGCAATCACGAGCGTCTCCGCGAGTTGTCTTTGCGTATGGCTCTTAAGATTGGTAGTCTCCGCAAGCAGAGTTCTGAGTGGAAGAAGCTTGCGAACGTCACTTGTTGCCGTTGAGGGAGAGTTCATGATAATCTCCGTAAGAGTAAGGAACCGACAGTATGATAGGCGGCAGTTGTTCGCCTATCATATAGAGATACACGACATGTATACGGGAGAGATTCTCCCACGCAAGAAGTGGATGAGCACCGACGAGTTCTGTTTGTCTACTGGAGACAAGAAGTTCCCGTTTCGAGTAATACATATGGACGACGTAGTAGACGGTCTTTTACACAGCACCAGGAGAGCAGCATGAGAATCGACGATCACGACTTTGAGAGCACTGCCAAGGCGGTCTTTATTATGAACGATTCTGCACGAGAGCTTCATGATTCCTGGGAGGAGTTGAAGTCTTTCATGGTTGATATGGCTTATTCTTACTGTCATGAGAGCAATTCCTTTTCTACTGGTGGATTCTGCCTTACAGCCTATGATAATCATGCGGGAGAGCGTGTAGTTCGCGCTTCTGTTATGGGATATGTTGCTAGACTGTATACTGAGAAGGTAGAGCGCATCAAAGAAGCAGCAGGTGCATTATGAGTCGCCCTGTAAGACCTGCCTATATTATAAAGACACTTCACTGGGGAAGGTATCCTGATATGTATGGAGAAGAGTGGGTCGACATAGAGTCGATCGCCCATAAAGAATCGCTATGTGAGGCTATTGCCTACGCAAAAGAGCAATCTAATCTATTGAGGACCATAGAGTCCAAAGTATTCTCTAATATTTCTAATGAACTAATGTACAAGGTAGAAGGTAAAGACCAAACGCTGGACCAATGTGGTTGACCAATACACTGTGACCAACATACATTGACCAACTATAGGCGACCAACAACAGCTGACCAACTATACCCTACCAACAGGTGCTGACCAACTATGGCAAGAATAACCAGGATTAATCCAATAACGCAACAGCCAAGAACGCTTGATATACCTCAATACGACGCTGATGACTTTGAACGTAGGATATTTGCATATAAGAATAGTGGTGCTGATCTTGATATTGTGCTGCCTCTATTGACAGATAGGCAGAGGTTCTTTATTCAAATGGGAATGACGGTAGAAGAATATAAGGAACGTATAGAGGGTAGGCTGTAGTGTGTGGTATTGTGTCGTATTGTGCTGGGGTATTTAAATCCCGTTTTAGAAATGCAGGCGTAATAAGCTTCAGACTATCATAAACACAAAAACGATAGGTTTAGCCTATTAAACGCCACACACGAGCTACACAATACAGCACACTAGAGCTAGACAATAGAGGGTACAGCACGACCGTAGCAATAGAGCCGCACACATAAACACAGCAATAGAGCCGCAGCACGAGCTAGACAATAGCACAGCCGACAGTAACAGAGCAATAGGAGCGCAGCGGAAACAGAGCAATAGCAGAGAACACACTAACACAGCAATAGACAGCAGACAACGAGCTTTTATATTAAGCCCCAAAGCTTTTAAAATAAAGCCCCTATTTGCCTATCGTTTCGCCCGTTTTAATAGGTTTTACCTATCGTGAAATATTTTATAAAAGCCGAAAAAGGGCTTTATTTTAAAAGCCTAAAAGCTTATATTAAATTATGAACTTAACTGAAAGGGCTTAAAAATGTTTAATCTGACCGTTGAAATCCCGTCTGACTCTGACCTTATTGTTATGGTCCCGTGTGAAATCGGTGACTTTTCTGATGAATATAATACTCTAGCTGAAGTTCGGGCGGTCGCCGCCTCTATAGTTTCTGAACTTTCTGAAATCTCTCCCGCTGAAATTACCTTTATGGTTGAAGGTGAAAATGATTTTGAATTAACGTTTTCGGGGGCTGAAATTTAAATAATAATTATATAATAAAAGGTTTTTAAAATAAAGTCGGGCGGGGATTTTTTCCCGCTTGATTTTAAAAACTGAACGGGGTAGAATAAAATATAAATCAGGAAACGGAGAAACGAAAATGCTTACAATTTCTGAGGCTTTGGCGCTTATTGCTCAGACCGAGTTCAATGCGTTTACCGCAAACGATTTCGTGTGCTGGGCTGGCGTTGAAACAGAAACTCCGCTTATTGGCTTCAACGGAAGCTTTGCAATAGTTATTGACGGACCGAACGTTAATATTATTGCTGAAGGCGACGAGTACGGCGGACAATTTTTCTTTCTCGGGGAGAATTGAGGCTTGTTTTTAAAACAGTCCTGGCGTATGATTGGTTATAGGTTGAAAACGAAGAGGTGTTCTAATGGCTACGCAATCCGGTCTCGCTCTGTCCCTCTATGAGGGCAATACTTCTATCACTTGTTCTGAGTTCGTGCTCGAGTTCGCTCTGGCGTTTCCGTCTCTGCCCCCGAAGACTGCTGCTCTCTACTGGCAGAATAAGGCACGACGGGCGAAGTTCGGTCTGCCTCCGACGGCTCTGCCCTCCGAGTTCAAGGATGCGGTCGAGGCCAAGACTCCGAAGGCACCGAAGCCTGTGAAGGAGAAGGTCGTCAAGGTCAAGTTCAAGAAGGAAGTGGCTGCGAAGACTCTGCTGCCCGATTCCGAAGTTGCTAAGATCAAGGCAGCGAATCTCGCCCGCATGAAGGCAGTCTCCTCGAAGACGAAGGTCTACGCGAACGTGGCTCGCCCGGAAGGTCCTGGGGTCGAGGACTTCGACGCCGATGAGGCTCGTGCTGAGGTTTCGAACATCGTTAACGACCTTGACTCTTTCAAGGCACCGAGGTTCCTGTCTAAGGCACAGCTCAAGGCAATGATCTAACACCTATCATACTACAGCTGGGCTTTAAAATCAAGTGGTGTTTTTCTCCAGCACCATCCTTGTTTTTAAAAGTCCAGCACGGTATGATGGATTATAGGTTGAACGGGAGATGACTCATGGGTGACTTTATCGTGTACGGCTACTTCTTTGGTTCGAGCGACCTGCCTGAGGTTGTCGCCTACGCCAAGACCTACCAGGATGCTGAGATGGCTCTGGAGCTTGCCGAGGGCTACGACCACTACTGCATTGCCACTGACATTGGTGGTGTCCGCTTCGCCTCTATGCGCTAACAGGAGCTGTGCTATGGAACTCGCCTATCTACTCTCTGCTCTCGGCTTCGGCTTCATCTGCTTCGCTATCGGTGTGAATCAGGGCGCGAAGTACGCTGTGAAACGCATCACCGAAGAACTCTGATTCTACCCCATGGAGGTTTTAATGTCAAGCTCAGATACACTCCTCGTCTTCGCTCCGCTGCTGGTGCTTGTTACGGTCATGCTGTGCGTCTACCTCGCTCGCGAGATCCTGGGTCGAGAGTAGATCGACCCCACCCTCCCCCTTTAGAGAGTTTGGTGGAGGGTACCTGCAGGCTGTGGCGCGAAGCCCCCAGCACAATATTAAAGACCCTTTAAGACCAGCAACACACGTGCCACACAACCACCACACAAGCGTAGCACACATACCCCCCCCCACCGCTTTTCCTATGCACAACTTGAATTCGAATTTTTTTCTCTGCAAAAAAACTAGTTGACTAAACCTCGTTTATACAGTATAATCATTAATGAAAGGATCTCACACAATATGAAACATCGCCGTAAGCTTAATGGATTCAGCAACACGAATACAGGACACGTTGTATTGGTCATTGACAAGACACGCATCATCGAGCGACTGGAATATCCCACATATGGTAAGGCAATGTGGGGAGTCCTTGCAATGGAAGAGCAATACCCAGGAATGGAAGTAGAGTATCGCGACGTACGAACGTTTCGGGAAGATACCTATGAGTAAGTTCGATGACAGATACAAACCTTCTCTAAGGGAACAGCAAGCCTATGCCATGGGTTATGGTGCCGTGGAGAATGGCGTTCCAACTTTGGATTTATTCGAGGATAATCCTTTTGATAATATAAAGGATAGTCTATTGTGGGAAGCCTGGGAAATTGGATTCAATGATGCGTTTGATGATTATGTCAAGTATATGAAACTGATGGGGTTGTAATGATGAAGAAAACAGTATTGATGATTGATCCACCTTCTGGTTGGAAGTATGGCTTTCCTATGCCAGTACCCGATCCAAAACCAGAGAATATGACAGCCTGGCTGATTGAGCAGGGCTATCCTCAGAAAGAAATCGATGCCTGTGGAGATTACTTCTACTGCAGGTATTGGGAAACTGAAATAGAAGATAACACAGAGAAGGAGAAGCAAAATGAAGTTTGATATTGATGATGACATTGTACAGAAGATCGTTGTTGACGAACTTAAGAAAGACTACATCTCACAGCAGGACGAGATCCGTAGGCTGAAGGAATGTCCTGGACCTCTTAAGCAGTATCAGTATGAAGATATGTTCCATGCGATGGAGTTATCCGAGGCTCTTGAGGTTATGCTGCTATACTACATCTATCGTCCAGAGGCACAGGCGTTTATTAAGAAGCATACTGTTCGGCAGAAAATTTCCTAGGGGGTAGTAAGATGAATAATATTCTTAAGTTTCCGAAGACCTATGATTATATCAATAATATCCCGACCCCTGTGCCGAAGACAGCAGAAGACTATCTTAGGCTCTGTAAGAAGCTTCTTACCGAAGAAGACTACGTAGAAGTGTGTATGGCGATTCTTGACCCCGAAGAGTATGATGAGACAGAGGTTGAAATAAAAAAAATCGTCGACTCCTACTATGCCTTTGTTGAAAAAACAAATTGACTTTAGAGTGAAAACAAGCTAATATATGTATATGATGAGTTGAGGATGACTCATCAATTGTGAAAGGAAACTTTGTTATGGCGCATGAAATCGAAAACGTGAATGGTAAGGATCAGATGGCTTATGTCGGGGCTGTGCCCTGGCATGGTCTGGGTGTTAAGGTTCCTGCGGATCTTACTCCTGCTCAAATGCTCGAGGCTGCTGGTCTCGATTGGACCGTAGAGAAAATTCCGGCATTTGCTAATGTGGGTGGTAAGAACGTGGCTATCGGTCAGTCGGCTCTCGTTCGTTCTATGGATAATAAGATCCTGGACGTTGTCTCAGATGACTGGAATCCCGTTCAGAACGAGGAAGCCTTCGACTTCTTCAATGAGTTCTTGGCTGCTGGTGATATGGAAATGCATACCGCTGGCTCTCTTAAGGGTGGTAATATCGTCTGGGGTCTTGCCAAGGTCAAGGAAAGCTTTGAACTGTTCAAGGGCGACCAGATCGATTCCTATCTCCTCTTCAGTAACTTCCATAAGTACGGCTACTCGACCGATGTTCGGTTCACTCCGATTCGCGTAGTGTGTAACAATACGCTCACTCTGTCTCTGAATAGTAACGTTGAGCGTATGGCCAAGATTAGCCATCGTAAGGTCTTTGACCCCTCGAACGTCAAGGATATGCTCGGCATTGCCACGAACAAGCTGGCCAAGTATAAGGAAATGGCTTCATTCCTCGGCTCAAAGCAAGCCAAAGGCGAAGATATCGTCGAGTACTTCTGCCGCATCTTCCCCGTCTCTGGCTCTAATGTCAAGAAGAAGGAAGTTTCGAAGAGTGCACAGCTGGCTCTGGATATCCTGCATACCCAGCCTGGCAGCGAGTATGCCGAGGGTACTTGGTGGCAGCCATTCAATGCCGTCACCTATCTGACGGATCACCTTGCTGGTCGTTCGGCTGATACTCGCCTTACCTCTGCCTGGTATGGATATAACAAGGGTGTCAAGACCAAGGCTCTCGAGCTGGCAATTGAAATGGCGGAGGCTGTGTGATGACACAACTCCTCTATCCCCATCTACATAATGCTGTAGAAAATGCCTTGAATAAGCTCTCGTTTGGTCATAGATTCAAATCTTCTGATCTTAGGAAACTTGTTGATACCCCACTTACAGGCGCTGATGTTTCATATGGCTTGAGTCGCCTTCATCGCCATGGTAAAATTCGAGTTGTTGGGTATGCACCAAATGAAAATATCCCAGCTGGTCGTGTACGTATCTATGAAAAAATTTCAACAATTGCCTCGTTTTTTGGAGAACCTAAAGTGAATAATCGTGAAGTTGATACCCTTATTAAGTCTCGCCTTGATTGGCAGCGTCTTGATACGATCTTCAATCCTATGTCAAAGCGTATGACAGAACTTATTGAGACCCACGGTTCGAACGGGGTGTATATCGCCGCTAGGACAGAACATAAGTCTGATGAACTTGTATCTCCTAACTTCGGTTACATCGGTAAGAGTAAGTCTATCTTTGGTCGTGTTTGGTGTATGAAGACCAATAAGCATAATGCATGTAATTACATCAAGCATAATAATATCACCAACGACGATATTTGGGTTCGTTTCTTATTCACCGAACCTGGTAACGAAGCAAGGCTCGAGCAAATCCTTCATGATAAGATGAAGGAACAGTTTGGATATACCTTTGCCTGGCGCGAAGCCTCCGCCGGAACCGAAGGTTCTATGCTTCGAATCTACGAACTTATTGATAAGCTAACTAGTCGGGAAGATGCAGAAAATGTGTATACCTATGCCAAGGAGCGTTGTGTAGAACTGTATCTTGATACTCTTGGAAACGAAACGGAAAAGGACTAATCAATGGCTCGTCGCGCTGCTATGATCGCTAAGAAAGTAAAGAAGCCTCGTACTTCTCGTAGCGAAGCTTACCTCATTAATCGTAAGTATATGGGCGACGAGCCAGAGTTCCTTGGCGCTATGACCGAAGGTGAAATGGCTATTGCCTATAACTGGTATAATGCCATGGCTGATAAGTCAGAGATTAAAGAGTATACAGAAACTTGGTTGAAGAACCAAAACCGTCTAATTGAACTGAAGAAGTTTCGCTCTGTTCCTGACGAGTGGGTTAACGCAACCTGCGGTGCGATTGCTCGTATGATCAGCAGGGGTTATGATGTTCCTGCGCATTCAAAGAAGTTTCTTGAGGAAACCTTTGCCTATACCCTTACCAAGGCAAAGGTTTCAGAACCTACAAATACAAATAAGACGTCTATCCAGGATCGTATGCGCGACCGCCAGTCAGAAATTATTGGCGATATCGAAGAGCTTATAGACACTGGCGAAGTGTTCTCGCTCTACGATTGGCTAAAGGGCAAAGAGATCCCTGCTGCTTATTGTCCAGCTATAGCTACGTATTACGCTCCTATACTTGGCGAACTTATCGAGGCGCTTGACGGCGTAGACCCCCAGCTTAAGGAAGCCTATGGGTATATGACCAAGAAGCAGCTTAGGGATCGTATTGAGTTCTATAATAAACTGATCGAAGATGCCGAGCGTTACGGTAATGTAACCAAGAAAACTCGTGCTCCTCGCAAGCCTCGTACTATCTCTGTAGAGAAGAAGCTCAAAAACTTTAAGTATCAGAAGGAAGATAATACCTTCAAGATCGCCTCTATTAACCCAGAGAAGCTTATTGGGTGCCAGGAGCTTTGGACTTTCAATACAAAGAATAAAGTTCTTACAGTTTTCCGTGCTATTGATCGTGGCGGACTTCAGGTAAAGGGTACTAGTATTATCAATTATGATGAGGCTAACTCTATCAGCAAACGCACTGGTCGCAAGTCAGAAGAGTATGTTAAGAAGGTCCAAGAAGCAGGTAAGGTTACTATTCGTAAACTTATGGACGAGCTTAAGAGCGACGCTGCTTTTGCCCACCGCATCAATGAAAATACTATCCTGCTAAAGATAACTTGACTTTAATTGGTTAGTGTAGTATACTAAATATATTGCTTGGTTGTTGAGGCGCACGGAATAGACGATCCAGACTGGGGGGCAGTACCCCACGCCTCCACCAAAAGCACTAACGCATTAGCTGCACCAGAAATGACGTATGCAGGGGAATATAAGTCGGGTAGTGCTTTTGATGGGGGCGAAATAGGCTCGATGGGTTGAAGTAAAGGTACGAAGAGACTAAGTAAACGTTAGATGCAAACGATAATGCACCCCTAGTTATGGCACTTGCTGCCTAACATGCGTTCGGCGGGAACGTGGAAACAGAATCCCGCCACCTTTTCAGGTCACTTAGCTCAGCTGGATAGAGCAACGGATTTCTACTCCGTGGGTCGAGGGTTCGAATCCTTCAGTGACCGCCATTATGGGGGTGGGTGTAAGACACGAGAGAGACTTATAAACTCTTTAGCAGTAGATGACTGTTCTAGACCAGGAGCGTTACCTGGCATCCCTACCATTATCAGGAGATAGTATGAGCAAGGCAAAATTCGTCAAGGATATCCCTCTTGGCGTTCTAATGTTAGTTTTATCGCAGTTCCTATTCTATGGGGCAAACTACTTCGCTAATTTTCCTAAGTGGTATGAGATGGCAGGAATCGTATTTTGCACATTGATTGCCAGTGATATAATTAATTTTGGTTTTCGTTTGATCAAAGGATTTGAAGTTGATAAACCTGAATAATTTTGTTTTTATTGAAGAGATCGAAAAGCTTTGTAGCACCAAAAATATCGAATATATAGATGCAGTTGTAATGTGGTGCGAGAAAAATAATCTAGAAGTTGAAACTGCTGCGCATTGGATTAGAAAAGATCCTGTGATGAAATCTAAGATCCAGTCAGAAGCAGAAAATATGAATATCCTAAAACGTGGAGCGAGGCTCCCTCTTTAATAGGAGTAAGCGGTGGGTTATCGTAGTACAAGAAAAACAGCTTGTGTAGAAGTCGATGTTGATTTTGACCTTGATGATTTTGACGAACAAGATCTTGTTGATTACCTTGAAGAAAAGGGATACACTGTTATGGAAGGTAAAAACGAATCCAAGTTTGAAACCTTCGAAGCTCTTGATAAGAAAATCTGGCAGCTGTATCTAATGTACATCTCATGTAATGGCGCTGGTCATTTGATGGATAAAGAGCTTGGTGACTTTTTCGCAGAGTACTACAACAAAGTAAAAGTATGATGTCAGCATTCGAATGTTATCAAGAGTATCTTGCTCTTAAGAATCATTTCAGTAAGCCCACCTATGACTACTTCAAATATAATGGCAAGATGAAGGTAAACATATCTTCGTTTGATAAACGTAAAGATAAGTTGTTCTTTCAGAAGCTTGCCAAGCATCCAGACGTTCATAACTTCCTTATTGCTAATCTTTCAGTTAATGAAAAGTCATGGATACGTGAGTTAGCTTATAGTGAAGAGGCAGAGAAAACATATAAGGATTGGCTAAAACGTCAGCAGTCTTTATCCTATGTTTTCAAACAAGAGCTTGGTAAACTCGACCCCAAGTTCAACGATAACTTCGTTTGTAGGAATAACGAACATCCTACACTTTTGAAATTGTATCTTGGCAAAGAGATTAGCCTTGATACTATGTGTTTGCTATTAGAAATTTCTCATGCTAAGAAGCATTGGGACTCTAAGATGCAATATGATTTGATTTGGGATAGTCTCCGAATCAAAGTTGAGAAGTACTCTCCATTCATCGAATACGATAAGGATAAGATAAAAAATATCATCCTTGACTATTTTGACGAATAGAGGTACACTAAATAATGTTGAAGCATTAGCTTCTATACATCGTAATATATTGTCATACAAACATACGGAGAATACATATGGTAGATTTTTCTAAGCTTAAGTCAATGTCTGGTAAGAAGTCCCTTGAGGCTCTTACTGCTGAACTTTCCAAGGTTAATGGAACTTCAGAATCAAAGGGTTCAGACGAGCGTTTCTGGACCGCCACAGTCGATAAGGCTGGCAATGGATACGCAGTTATCCGCTTTCTCCCTTCCCCTCCCGATGAAGATGTTCCTTTCGTTCGTGTGTTCGATCACGGGTTCCAGGGTCCAGGTGGTTGGTATATCGAGAACTCCTTGACTACTCTCGGTAAGCAGGATCCAGTTTCAGAGTATAACTCTAAGCTTTGGAACTCTGGCATCGAAGCCAACAAGGAAATCGCTCGTAAGCAGAAGCGTCGTCTCCACTTTATCTCTAACATTTATGTCGTTAGCGATCCTTCTAATCCTTCTAACGAGGGTAAGGTGTTCTTGTACAAGTATGGCAAGAAGATCTTTGACAAGCTCAATGATGCCATGAACCCACAGTTCCCTGGTGACGAGCCTGTTAATCCTTTCGATCTTTGGGCTGGTGCGAACTTCAAGCTTAAGATTCGTAACGTAGAAGGCTATCGTAACTACGATAAGTCAGAATTCGATAAGGTTGGACCTCTTCTTTCTGATGATGAGGAACTTGAAGGGATTTGGAAGGCTGAACATTCTCTGCAGGAATTTCTTGCTCCTAAGAACTTTAAGAGCTACGAGGAACTCCACGCACGTCTTATGAAGGTTCTTGATGAGAATACTCCTGCTGTTAAGGTAGCACGTGCCGAGGAAGAGGATCTTCCATGGGCGCGAACTGAACCTGCTCCTAAGTTTAAGGCAGCTGATACACCTAAGCATGTTGCAGAGGACGACGATGATGAGTCGTTGGAATTTTTCAAGAAGCTTGCTGGTTAATACGGAAAGGGAGCTTCGGCTCCCTTTTTTTATGCTGCGTTAACACCATAATATCTGAGAACGTCACCAGCCCAATCTCCCTTACCAAAAGCAGAATCA
>Ga0209500_10001698_pt1 | contig 16282 bp, 26 predicted proteins | sample S_140212_EF_Meta_FD_187323 | JGI IMG/M metagenome (GOLD analysis project Ga0209500, IMG submission 187323) | Freshwater microbial communities from Lake Simoncouche, Canada to study carbon cycling - S_140212_EF_MetaG (SPAdes) (version 2) | ecosystem: Environmental > Aquatic > Freshwater > Lake ... | reverse complement strand
CCTCTATTGATGGATCATAAGCATTTGCTGTAGGTGTTATAGCTGTCAAGATTATTGACATAACTATCCCGTTTTTAAGTATTTGTAAGGTATTTACCGTTTTTTTATTTATCTTTAATTTACTGTTTAAATACGTAAAAGATTGTTTTAAGTATAATGAAATATAGCTCCATGTTGTCAAGTATCTACCTCGGTGTGTCGCATTGTCCACAACCCCTGTGGATAACGCTTGTGGATAACTAATCATGCTTTACCAGCCCATCCATCGCCCTTGAACTCTACGCTAGGGGCGTAATAGACCTGCCTCATGGCTACACCACAGCACATAGGCATGGTTTCCTCATGTATAGATCGTGTCAGGGTGAGCTTCATATTGCACTCAAAGCATGCGTACTCATAGCTAGGCATCAGCCACCTCAACCATCGCTACGCCCATGGCACTACATACGGTGCATTGAAGTACATGCACGTTAGGCGGCAGTCTGTCAGTGACTACCCGTATGATCTGTCTGGTTATTTTCTGGCATAGCCTGCACTCATGCATTATTGGCATAATTACTCTTTCCAAAGTAGCGCATCTCAAATAAGTCAGCCTGATTGACCCAGTAGTTACCCTGAGCCTTTACTGTATATTTAGTAGTTTGCGCCATATGTATAGGCATCCAGCCTGCTATGTACATTTGGGGCATGGTGCCTACAACTAGCACTGCCACGTCACTAGCGCGATCATCAGGAAATAAAATCAAATGCCCTGATTTATGGCGTGTGTGCTTTACTTCTATGTTGTCACCTACATCTGCTATGTCCCTAAAGGTGTTAAACTTAGGCATAAAGTCCTTGATGCCACGGTAGTACGCCACAGCGCACTCAGCAGCTGCAGCATCCGCTTGTACTGCTACAAACTCCATAAAGGTTATGCGATTCTTTTCCACATGCCAATTACATTTAGTGCTTAGGCCCTCGTATTGCTTTTCATAGGCCATGGCTCTAGTAAAGCCTGCAGCTACGCACATTTTCTGTGTTTCATAGTCCAGGGTTATTGGGATCATGTTAGACATTTACCACACATCCACAGCACACCTAAAGTGCCAGTTTCATCAGTGATTTCACGGCCAAACTCTGTAATCTTGTATGACTGACAGCCATCACAATAGGTGAGTCTGCCTAGTTTTAGAGCATCGCCATTTTGTATGCGTACTGCGTTGCCCTCAGGAAATACTGCCTCGACGTATCCCATTAGTTACTCGTATCTTTGATGACTACGCGAAAGGCTAGGGGTGTGCGGCCCTCTTGTAGGCGTTTATCTAGCTCACCCGTAATAATAAATAGAGCCTCGGTTAGTTGTGCCTCAGTGGCGCTTTCAACGGTTAGATCGGTTAGCAGTCTCATCTGAGTACCCATTTACCGTTAGCATCTATTGACATCCATCTAGCCTCACACTGTTGTGCCTTGACCTTGATAGGGCAAAAATAGCCTTGCCATTCTTTACCAGTCTTAGCTGTGCCTTTGTTATGGTTCATGTGCCCGTGCTTACATTGTGGGCTATCAGGAGCTATGCCACCTGTAGCTATTGTCTCAACCACTGCGGCCATAGCATCAGCAAAAGACGGTATGCCTGTATCGCGTATGGTGTCATCGCTCTTGACACTTGGCACTGGGCCGTGCTTTGTTTCCCATAGTTGATTGTGTTGGTCAGCGCGTACCTGAGCAGAATCTAGGCGCTCTACAGCTTCCATATCCTGACGTGTTGGCCGTGTCTCACTCGGCGTTAGCAGGCCAATAACACGGCCTATTGCACTGGTAGAACATGTTTCAATGAACCAGCGACCACCTATCTTTTGCTCTGATCGCATCTCAAATGCATAATCAATCGCTGCAGGTAGCGCATCCTCATTAGTCCTAAAGGCCTCAGCGCGCATAAGTATGTAGCCTGTCTTTAAATCCATTTCCTCAATATGCACGGTAATGCGACCCGTAGGAAATTCAGCTCTAAAACGTTTGATGCGAGCATTTACATCCTCATAATTATCTAGAAATGTAGCCATTAGAGTTTGCTCCGATCAGCTATAGCAGCCGATATTGCACGGCCACGCACGTAGCCCTCACTGTGTCCATCCTTAAAGCCTTTTGCATAGGCAAATACTGCCCCTAAACCTGATGCAATAACACCGTATAGCACCATCATCCATAAACTGTATGTAGTCATCTTGCAGCCCTTACTCTTAGCCCCTAGCACCGTTACTAGGTGTTGGCTACAGTATGAAGCGACAAGTAGACATGTTTCAAGTCTTAGCCTACGTTCGGCGTGTCGTTCGGCTTTTCAGGCGTAGGTTGTCTTGACTTCAAGCCATTAGATGCTAAGACACCGCCCAGTGATCCTGTAAGGAATACGGTAAGTGTTGTGAGCAAATCAATAAAAGCCCTGTCATTAGGGGCTTGTTGGCTAATTGGTTGAGTTACAAATATCAACGCATACAACATCCCCATAACCGATAGAGCAAATACCACGGCTAAAGTGCAACCAATAAATACTATGAGCCTTGCGTGTAATTCCTCAGGGCTGAGGCGTTTCGTAGACTTCCTTGGGGATGAGGTCCTTAGAGCAGACTCCCGTAACTTCACATCTAGGCGGCTGGCACTCTTTAGAGGTCCACCGTTCGTAATTTTGGCAGTCATATCTCACCCATCCTTGGTAGCCGCATCCTGATAGGAGCAGTACGAGTGCTACCGCCCCTACCAAGCAATGCATTATTTAGCGCCTACGCCAAATTTTTGGTCTGTTGGATTTACGGCCCTCAAAATCGGTGCAAGTGCAGCTGCTACAAATGCGTTGGCTAATACCTTAGGGTCAGTGATACCTGACATGTAAAGCGCACCGACGCATGCAAGTGCAGCACGTGCATATGAAGCGAGCGCCGCTATTACTTGGTCCTTCATGGTTATCTCCTTTAGCGCCCTTAGTTGACTTGGCTAAGCACGTACAGGGTAGCTGTACCTGAGCTTGTTATTGCGTATAACGCCTCTGAGCCGCCTACCAAAATTGTAAGTTTATCGCCGTTATCCAAACGGTAGCCATTAGCAGTTGTCAGGTCTGGACCGCCTATGTAAAGAGTGCCGCTAGAGCTATGCAGATTTACGGTCTGATCTCCTATGTTGGCAGGCACTGCTATTGCAGCCGTAGTTGTTACGGTAATAACGGTTGATTTAGGCATGCTTTAGCTCCAATTTAGTTATCAGCGCCGCCACCTTGGCAGCATCTAAAGCTATCTCAAAGTGCATTTCATCTTTACGATTGACGTAATCGCCGCCCCACTTTAGGCCGTACTTACGGCATAGGCCTTGAAGCATTGGCACTTTAGCTGAGTCAAATGTGCCTGCCTTACCCAGTGGATGCTTAGTAGCATTTAGATCGAGTGCCGTGCCTGATGAGTGGTTACTGAGTTTGTCAGTGCTGCCCCTTATATTTCTGTAGCAAAAACTCCAATCGTCAAGAGTGCCGCCATCTATGGGCTCAATAAGTCTGTGAAAGTCTGCAGCAAAATTTACAAGTAACGGCGCTACCTTTTCGGCGCATGCAATATAGAGCGTTGTGCCTGGCACTGCATAAGACTTGATGCCAATAGCACTGCGATCCTTTGAGGCTGGCCAGCCGTTGAAACTTGTCTCACTCATGCAAGTAGTAGGGCAGCTTCATCGGCAGTAATGCCTAACTTAGCCAGTAATGCAGCCTTAGCCGTTGCTTTAGCTGTTGCATCCGCATCGGCTTGCGCCTTGGCTTCAATCGCTGCCTGTGCATCTGCTGCCCGTTGTGCTATTTCATCGGGTGTTAGATCAAGTTCTGTGACCTCACCCGTCGCACAATTTACGATTATTTTCTTATCTGCCATTTTGTTATCTCCTATGAGTTTTTGATGCCGTAAAGGGTTGCTGTTGAATACTGGACAAAAGTACCTGTGCCTGGTGTCAAAGTGATTCTGTTGATTGTCGCAGTTCCAGACCAAAGGCTTGCAGTCAGAGCATCTAAACGATCTGTTCCAGTTGCAGCATTTGTTTCGGTAACTCCATCAGTTGAAAAACTCTTAGCATTGCTACTTGTGTAGTTTGGTACATAAATTTCTACGTTTGAAAATGTGGAGGCGGTCGCACTTGCTGCTGCAATTTGAAATACATAATTAGCAGTTTGAGCAGAATAATTACTGTTGCCAGTAGTAGAACCTGTACCCCAAACTGATTTCATCGAATAGTTAGAACCTGAATCATTGTTGAAAATTAGATTTACATAGTCATCAATCTGGGTTCGTGTATCTCGTAAAGATAACTTCAAACATAAATCAGTATAAGTTGCAGGAATACTTGTGAAATCAATGTTTGCAGCACCTGCGCCACCGACTGCCACGCTTGCTATTTTAGTATATGTATTAGCCATTATGCAGCCGCGATTCCATAGAGTGTGAAGGTTGTGCCAGATTTCATATTGACAGCCCCACCAAAATCTGCGCCTATCAAAATTGTGCTAATTGCAGCCGTTGAACGCCATAAACCTACATTAGCGTTTACTCCATTACCAGTATTGTTTGCACGCGCGACTAAAGTTTTATTTGTAGTTGTATTAGAATAATTCATGATGTTCACAATAGTATTTGCATTTAAGTTGTTTTCACCGTAACCGTAATAATTTATGTAGAGTAAAGTTTTGCTAGATTCACGAGTTGAGCCAGCCGCTGAACCTGTCCCATACAATGCAGTATATGAATAATTGCTACCTGTATCTGAATTGAACCTTACATAAAAGTTACCAGTGCTAGCCGTTCCACCATTTATTATGAGCACTAAATCTGTGTAACTTGCGCTTATGCTAGAAAAAGTTACAGTGGCAGTATCGCTGCTAAGTGTGTTAGTTGCTATGGGTGTATAAGTTGATCCTGCTGCCATGGCTATCCCTTTATCCCGTAGAGTGCAAACGATGTGTATTGATTGAATAAAGTACCCACAGCAGGTTTCAAAAGTATTGAAGTAACTGCAGCCGTATTGCGCCAATTACCACTGTTGAGTGCAACCATGCCCGAACCATTATTATCTACGCCACCCAATGATCTAATTGTTTTATATTTATTAGTATTTGCATAATCTAAAATATCTACAATTTGAGCGCCAAAGACATTGGCGGCATAAACGTTAGCAATTCTATACATTTCCATTTGTGAATAACTCACATCACTTGTTGCGCTAGCAGTTGCACCATCACCGCGTAGTGCGTGGTCTGAATAGTTGGCCGCTGTATCGCTGTTGAATTGTATGAATAGGCTATCCATATCGGCGGGAGTCGCTCTGTTAGAACGACCTATGCCCCTAATTTGTAAGTGCGTGTAAGTAGCAGCAATAGAGCTAAAGGTAATGCTGGCAACGCCACCTGAACCCACCGTACTGGTTGCGATAGACTCATAAGAGCTAGCGCTTACGGGCGTAGCAATATCTAAAATACTGCTAACAATATTGAGCATTATGCAATAGCCCCGACTACATACCATGTATCAGTTGCAACCTTGATACAAGCCGCTGACTTGTATTGTGCCAATGTTGGAGATGCAGCTGTTGCCCCAGCTGAAAGAACTGTTGTTGTGCCACTGGATGTAGCCGATATCGTACAAGTACCAGCGCCAATATTAAGCACTGTAATAACTGATCCGACAGGAATAGCCACGGATGCGTTAGTAGGAATCTTGAAAGCAATCGCTGTTGCCTTGTTCATCTGTTGCAAGACTTGGTAACTATCGGCAAGTACCGCCGTGTAGTCAGCCGTTGCCGTTGTGTTCACGGTAAAGGCAGGTAAGCCATTCCATAATGTCGAGGTAACTACGTCACCCGTAACAGCTGGCCATGTTGGCATTTCTATCTCCTTAGTAACTAAACACGTTCGTACCGAGTACGCCGTATAATGTTGATCCGATAATAAAGCCGTCAATGATGGGCTCTAGTGTAGTAAATGAAACCTTCCAGTTATTAGGTCTGATATACATGGACACGCCAAATACTTGTAATGTCTTAGTAATGGTTGATACCCCTGGCTGGTTAGTTGTAACAGTTACGTTGTCAAAGAAATCTAAGCCCAGGGCTGCCTTTATGCCTAGGTCATAGTTATCTGTGTAGAGGTCTAGCTCTAGTAGATCACACCGTATGGTTGTCTCTTGGCGGCTGGCCACGTAGGCACGGGCATAATCTAGGGCCACGGCTGTAGTCTGCATGAGTAGATTCTGTTGGTTATAGCTATGAATAAAGTACTTGGCAATACTTGTGGCATTGATAGCAGTCTGAGTTGCTAGCCCTGTTGCTGTAATACTGGCTGAGTTGAATATGAGCGTATCGTCTAGCTTCCATACCGCGTTGCTATAGGCGATATTTGTGCCATCATCATTGAATACCGTAGGCGTATTGGTAACTGAACTAACAGTTACCGTACGATCTTGGAATACAAACGAGCCTGAGGCATTGACATAGAGCGAGCCGTACTCACTCGTACTTACGGTCTGCATCGCTGCTAGCGCCGTACGAGCAGTGCCAGGGTCTGCCTGCATAGTTGTAAGGCCTGCATCTACATCGCGCATAGTTGCTGGCCAAGCAATCTGATCTAAAATTTGATTTACCCGTGTGCCACTTAGGTCACCTGCCGTTGCACCTGTCACCGTAGAAATCTGTGCATTTTGTGCAAGGCGTAAGGCATCTACTGCCGTAATAGTTGTATAAGCCAATTCACCTGCATTACGTGGTGTCACCGTGTTATAGCCAGTAATGAAGCCGCTAAAGATTGAATAGGTCACGCCGTCATAGGTAGCCGTTATCTGGACCTTACGCATAGGGCTAAGCAGATTGTAATAAGGTCCTGCCGTATTCTGTGGGTTGAAATCTCCATCTTGATCTACTATGCGTAGGCTCATCGTGCCAGTTTGAAATACATCGCTAGCTGCGTTACGACCTCGACTGGTTGAGATGGTGTCCACTTGATTAGACACATCCACGATAACGGCAGCAGTATCTGCAAATACGTTAGTGCCTAAAATGCCTTGGTCAATAATCATCGCCTGGGCGAAACTAGGCCCAGTACTAAAGTTAATGATGGCATTGATTACGGGTATGGTCATGATGCGGCGAGCGCCCCAGTCTTGAATTGTGACCAGCCCCTAGCGTTGATTTCTTGCAGCGCTTGCTGCACTACATCAACCACGCCCTGCTCATTAGTAATCGTGCCAGCGCTAACAGTTACGTTAGCTACAAATTGCTGTGCCATACCCTGAGGTTGATATGTACCGCTGATGGCATTGAATACCTCGGCATTGCCTGTAGGGCCTACTGGGATGTTAGTAGCAGGCATTGATCCACTAGATGATGCGTTTGTATTTTGTAAAAATCCTGCAGGCCCTTCTATTGCATATGGGCCTTGCCCTATTTTTACAGTCTGATTAGCAGCGTATTTAGTAATGGCATCAGCTGCTAAAAATGCAGCTTGGCTAAGACTATTGAGCGCTTTAGCCCCTGCCTCATTTTGTTCAAGTATGGCTATCTTGGCCTTGATGCGAGCCTTTTCCTCCTCGGATGTAGCTGAGGCTAGAGCCGCATAAAGTCCTATGCGCTCCACGTCAAACTTAGCGGCTAATTTGCTTACCTCTGTGTTGGCCTTAATAACTGTTGTATCTGCAATTATTGCCTTAGTGTGTTTTTTAATTACACCGCCAGCTTGTATAAACTGATCTACTGTATTAGAGCTGCCGTAGCCTGGCTTAGTTTGAGATTTTGCACCCAATTTAGCTATCTGTCCCAATGGCCCTAGCTTTACCACATCGGCTAAAGTGCCTGCAATCATGCCTAATATGCCAGTCTTGCTACCTTTAGTTTTACCGATAAGCGATAGGCCTACTATGAAATCTGCAGTGAATTGTGCAAGGGCTTCCATTTGTTTTGTAGTCTCACTAATACCAGTATTGCCGCCTAGATTATTTAGAGCTACTAATAAACCTTTACCTATAATTTCTTGCGAGTCAGCGGCTGCTACTGCCAGTAATGCCATTTGACCTGAGTAACCTTTTACAGCATCTAGCGCTTGTCCTTTAAATTTACCTGTAAGTATTGTGGTGATTTTGTCCATGTCACCGCTGGCTAGCGTTGCCTTATCCAGGCCTGCACCTAAGCGGCTAAGCGCCGTAGTTTGACCGCCAAAGCCTTTAGCAAGGGCAATAGAGACTGCCCCTAAATCTTTACCTGTGCCTGCACTTATATCTAGCGCTAAACCTAAAGCCTTTTGCGACAGGGCTACATCCTGTGTTGCTGTAAGGATTGACTGAAAGGCTGGCCTTAAATTGTCATCGAGTACGCCCGTAGTTTTTTGCAAGTTAGCAATAAATGCCTCTACCTGTGGTGCTGCAAACGCGTTGCCCGTATTCTTAAGTTGCAGTGCTAAGGATCGTGCAGCCTTTTCATCCGCTGCAAAGGCCTTTACTGCGTTTTTAGCATATGTACTTATTGCCCGAGCACCTAGAGCTATACCAAATGCACCTGCTAGATTTTTTACACCTTTGTTAAGTTTGCTTAAAGCTGTCTCAACTTGCTTGAATCCTTTAGCATCTAATTTAGAGCCAATTAGAATATCTGGTACGGCCATTAGGCAGCCTTCCTTAGAGCGCCTGCCGCTGCACGTGCATTAAATTGAGTAGTGGCTTTATCTATTGCTTTGAGTGCAGCACCCTCAGCTACTCCACGACTTGCAGCCCAAGCTCTGTAAATCAAACGGCCGCGGCCCTTAACGCTAAAAGTAAGCGGCCCTAAATTTTCAATAAATTGTTGCCCTGAGCCCTCCCAGTTAGCGCGGCTCACACCTTTACCTGTGCCGCCTGCTTTAGGCCCTACCCAAGGCTGTGGGCCAATACGGCCTGCAATTTCGTATATAGCACCTGCAGCTGATCTATTGTAAATAGTAGCCATAGAGCTAAAACCATTTTTATTTATTTTACTTACGCCTGTGCTAAAGCCAATACCTTTAGTAATTGTATTTCTGTCATAAAATGGAAAGCGAGACTCACTAAAGCTACGGGGTTGCCATCCGCGCATAATCTCATCATTGTTAGGTGCAAAGCCTTTTGCTTTAGTAACCACAGGGCTTAGCGCTCTACGTAATTCTGCTTTTAGAATTTTATCTAAGTCAGGAGTAAAGCGGCGTAGTGCTTTACGTAGATCAGAATTACCTCTTATTTCTACGTATGGCATTTCGTTGCTCCTTAACTCTATCGCCTAACACTTGTAGTATTGCCTTAAACATACGTTCATCCATCGCTAGCACCTGATCGGGGCTAATCTTTAGCTCAACTGCTAACTGGGCTACCAGGTAAGTAAAGCTGCCCCGATCTATTTTTTTGGATTTTCATCATCTAACACCTCAACTGCTATTAGCGTTGCAAGGAAATCATCACCAAATGGCGGTATTACCTCTTGGCGCATTAGCGCGTTATGAGCCAACCAGTAAATATCGCTTTGGCGCTCAAATTCCCTGATCTGCTTTTGTATGCCTTGACCTGCATACTTTTCAAACGCATACTCCACTACTGGAGTTATTGAAACAATTACCTCGCCGCTTGCCCTTACGATCTTTAGCCGCGCCATTTTCTAACCCCTAGTTAAATGAGCCGCTAGTTGCGTATGCAACAGTTGAGGTACAGGTAAAAGTCAGACTAGATGAGGCATAATCGGCTGGGCCGCCTGTGCCAACTGGTGTGAGGTTATTAATCAGAATTGAAACTGTGTATAGCGGATTAGTAGCACTAATAGGTGTAGCTGAGGCTGCGCGTACTGGCACGATAAGAGCAGTAACGCTTGTACCGTAAGCAGCTTGAAGTGTTGCGCATACTTTGGATGCAGCCCAGTCATTGAGCAAATCAACAGCTAGTGTGCTTGACTCTAGTCCCTTGCTAAATTGGTGAGCAGTCGCGCCCATTACTGTTGTCTCGACCTCATCGAAAGTTTGTGTAAGTGTGATTGAAGTGATGTACTCACTCAAATCAACCGTGGCAATTTTCAGGCCAACATTATTATCTAAATAGATTGCCATTTACTTATTCCTCATCTTTCTTTGTAGTTGGTTTAACGTCAGGTGCTGCAAGTCCTAATTTCTTTAGAACCTCTAAATCGGCTTCGGTTGGGTATGGCATGTTTAGCTCCAGGTGGTTAGTACGGATAGTTGGAAAGATGCAGTGAGCAGTGATCCGCTAGCAACGTCTAATACCGACGGCGCGGTTATTGCACTGATGTTATAGGTCAGGCCTGATACTAATAATTTTTGGAATACTGCAACGATTGTGTCCTCAATGCCTGCAAGGTTGCCCTGATTATCAAACATGGGTACGGTCATAATGATATTGAAATTGGCTTTAGGGTTAAGATTCTGTGAGTTGTTACTTGGCTCAATGTATGGATCACTGGGAGCAACTACTACCGAGTTGGCTAGAATCGTCTCAGGTGGGAAGCTGAACACATTCCACACACCTGCATTAGTGAGCGCCGTTGCGATAGTGCCGCGTAGCGTGGTCAGGGCCGCCGTCATTACCCCACCATGGCCGACGGGTTGAGATACGGAGCTATAAGGCCGCGTACCTTGCTAATCATTGAGTTACCCATGCGGTACGGGCTAGGGCTAAAGCCATCTATGGATACGCCGCCTGTTTGGCTTACTTGGCGCGCCTGCCATATATCTACAGCTAAACACATGGCAGCCTCGCGCACAGCCCCTGTGGTGGCGTATGAGGCAGTCTTTGTGTCAGTACCTACGCCACGGCCATAAGGCAATACACGACGGAAATTCTGATCTGCTGCAACCTTGGCATATTGGATAAAGCTATAGCCCTGTGGATACTGCCAGTAGTTGAGCTGCATATTGAAAGCAGGCAATATGTTTGCAGTACCTGTACTCCATGGGAGTGTTGCAGTAATTGTAAATGCGCCATTGAAAGTTGATCCAGCGCCTGAAATCGTTACCGATTCCCCTGTAGTAAATATCCCAGGGCTGGCCAACATTACTGTAGCTACGTTAGATACTAACGCTGTCCCAACTACAGGTACGGAATCAAACCAAAGATAGCTATTGAGTAAGTCCTCAGCCGTTTGGCAGCACTCCTCAACGGTTGCATCAGAATACAAACTACCAATTCCAAGATTTACCCGTAACTCACTCATGGTGACGTAACTGGCTGGCATTTTGTACTCCTTACTCTAGGTGGGTAGGGCCAAGGGCTAAGGCCCTACCCACTATTAGGGTTATTGCTTAGGTGAAGTTGTAACGGATGATTCCTTTAGGCATCTTGGCAATAGTTGCCATAAATCCATAAATGGCAACCTGAACCTGAAGGTTAGATACAACATTTACTGACATGTAAGCCTGTGGACTTTGGTACACAGTAAATGCTTCAGGTGCAAGAATAATTGCAGAATCATCAACAGTTGTTGTAGCTGCGAAATTTTTATCCACAAATAAATCTAACCCGAGTACATTTCCGCGAATTGAACCAGGTTGTGTAAGTCCACCTGCGTTCATCGGCTGTGATGCTGAGTAAATTGGGCGTCCAGTTGTATCTGATGCACCCATAAGCAGCTGCCATTGTGAACCGTTAGCAATATAGTTTTGTGCATAATAACCAGTTGCCTCATAAACAAGACGTGCAGATTCTGATGCATAACCAATAATACCTGCAGATGTTGCAGCCTGTGCAGTTGTTGCAACAGTACCTGCAGTAATGAGCGCTGCATTTACAGTTGTATCAAGTGTCTTTAGGTATGCATTTTGTAGTTGCTGTGTTAGTTCAGCATAAAAATTTGGATCAGAACGCGACAAGAGCTCAATGCTGATTGTGTTCATACCTGAGTACTTAGCAACTGTGCCTGTAAGGTAAGCAGTTTCCATACCAGTGTTTTGCACAGCGCCTGCTTCTGCCTCAACAGTTACAACAGGTGCAACACCTGAACCGCCGCCTGCGGATGTAACAAGTGATGGCACATTGATTGTCATGCCTGTAGCAGGTAGTACGCCACGTGAACAAGCATCAATAGATGGAGTTCCAAAGCGTGTATTCGTTGGAAACTCTGAAAGGTACTGTGTTGGATTGAAAGCAGGGTTAGTGCTAAAAGAATCGTCAGCTGCAGTTACATAAAGCTTTGAATCTTCATTACCAAGTGCTGCCTTAATCTTATGCTCTGTGTAAGCACCCATATTTACAATAGGAGTACGCACAGTCTGGCTGTTGAGTACTGATGGACGGATGATTGGACGCGCTGCCTCTACGGTAGGTGCAGCTTGTTCTGGGGCAGATGCTGCCTCAGTTGCTGATTGATCGGGGGCTGTCGTCATGACATCCTCACTTTCGGTTTCGGTTTCGGTTTCGGTTGTTGTGCTATTGATTGTTGTGCTTGTCGTAATTACTTTGGTACTTGTTGAAGCAGCCTCTACTGGCACATCGCCCTCAGCGGCTGCAATCTTTTGCACGGCGGCTGAGGTAAATGCAGGGCTTTCGACCAGGCTTACCTCTTTGAGTACTGCCGCCGTCACCAGGAGATAGTCCTTTTGTGGCTTTGATGCTGTAACTTCAACACCAACGGATAAGCCAGACATAAGTTGTTCCTGGGCTAGCAAAATTGCATCAGTACCGCGTGAGCTTGCACTTACTTTGAAGCTGCCATAAACGCCTGACTTATCAGATCGCATTGATTGCATACGACCTATTGGCTTTGTATTGTCATGGCTCATAAGTAACTTAATATTATTTACATCAGGTATTGCAATACTGCCCTCAGCAAATACCACAGCGCCTGCGCTTGTGTTTCCTACTTCACCGTATGGCGCGATTTTGCCAGCGATAATGCGGCGCTCTGTATCGCTCGCTTCTATATTGCTACTAAATGTTAAGATCACTTGTACCCACTCCCTCACTTAGACCCATAGGGCTTAGTTGTTCCATAGATTGCGCTTGCTGTAAATCGATTAAGCCAAGGTTGAGCATCTTTTCGATTGCATCTAAACGCGCTGCAGTATCTGCACGTAGGAAAGTCTCATCTATTGCAAAGCGCACTACGTTGCCATGCGCTGTTATATCGTCCATTGAAAGACGGTTTTCAATAGCAGAAATAAATGGCTGTAAGGAGTAGGCCACAAACTCCTTACGGCCATCTAAGATATTTTGATACGTCATGCTGTTATTCATGTCTGCGCTAATGTAATACGCTGGCACGTTCATTAGGCGTGCAATTTCCGTCGCTAAGTATTGTGAGGCTTCCGCGTAAGCCATTTCTTTTGGACTAAATCCTAAATTTTGCGCCTCTAAAGTGCTAGTGAGATAAGCCGTTGATCGTGATGCACGTGCTGCTTTCCATGCAGCTAAAAGGCCTTGTACTTGCGCCTCAGGTAAATCTGCACCTGTATTTTTAATAATAGTTGTAGCCATTGGAGTAGCTGCAGCAACACTTGCGGCTTTTTGAATATCCAAAGCTGATTGCAAAGTACGGCCACCAACTTCTAACACTCCAGGTAACAAAGATTGGAAAGTTACGAGTGAGCCAATTCCCGACATAGGTGCGCGCTCGCCATTAACTGAGTAGTAATCTACTTGATCGCCATATTGATTAGTTGTAACAGTGACGCGGCTATTAGATACCCACTCGAAACCGCTAGGCCGCCCATCATCGGCGTAAAGTGATGTAACGCGCCAATATGCAACGCCGTAAAATAGTAATGAATCTACTGTGTAGGCAATAGTTACGCTACGTGGTTGGCGTATATCTGGCTGATCTAACCACAGTGGAGACTCTAGCTCTACTCCTGTAGATTTCTTATACAGCTCTAAATCAATACTTGATATAACACCTGCGATTAAGTTACGGCATCGCATAACACTTGGCACTTGCAGTGCCGTGTTGCGATCCATACCCATGCCAAAATTAGATAGCCCTGAGTTGAAGCTATAAACGCCAGCACCGTAGCCAGTATTCATAATTGCAGGTGCTAGTTGTGCCTCTACGTTAGTAGATTTGAGTCCTAGAGTCTGCAGTAATCCCATGGCGCGATTTTTTCATTTTGTCAAGCATATTTCAGGTTATAGCTCGGCGTGTCGCTAGGCGTATATTTTTGCCTCATTGACTGGCTGAGCTAGTACATGTATCACCATGGCTAAGCCAATCGGTATATCTACAGGGCCAGCCGATTTACGGCGCACAATTCGCCACGCGTCAGGTGAAATTTTGGCAGCGCAGTTGGCCATCTGCTGTATCAGTGTTTCTTGGCCACTGTGTACGACTCTAAAGTTACTTAGGGCATCATGGAAATCTGAGCAGGCCGTATAGAAGGCCGCACCGCTAATATCCTTGGTCTGTACGCCGCTATTTTGCAGGCGTTGGGCTATTGAGGCAGTTGTGTATTTATCAAAGCACACTAAACGTGGGAAATATAGATCGCACCATTTTTTGATTGATGCAGCTATAGCTAACTCATCTACGGCTATCTGGCTGGTATAAGTCTCTAATACAGCTATACCAATTTTGCCACTAGGCAATAACTGGCCCATTACTAGGCTTGCATCGCGCCTGCTAGGGCTTACGTCAAAGGCAAATACAGTAAGGGGTCCAGGTGACATTTTAAGAGTTATATCGCTCGTATCCTCCACGGCATTATGTGGCCAAGGTGATTGAAGGCTATCAATCCATTGACAAAGCGATTCCACGCGAAACTGCTCCACTGTTTGCGTCACCATGGCCTCAACTAGCGCTTCCTCGCTGATGAGTGTGCCTAAGGCAGGGTTAGCCATCGCCCAAGCTTTACGATCATCTATCTTGGCAAACTGTGGTGCGCTGTACTCGTAAAAGCCAAATGACTCAGGTGGGTTTGACATGGCACGCTCACGCAAACTATTCAAAGTTTCACTAAACGCATCGCCAGCATTTGAGGCTAACATGGTTTGGCTATTTACCCTTGCTCTAGTTATCGGGGTAGCAGCTGCAAAAGCCACGGGGTCAATCTCGCGCATCTCATCTATAAATAGGAAATCGGCGCTGGCTCCACGGGCTGAGTCTCGGGTAGCAGCTCTAACATCTAAACGAGCGCCAGACTTCAACACAATAGCCTCAGCACCGTTTGCATAGCGTATGGTCTTTAGCTCCTTCTTTAGGATCGGGCTATTTTCTATAGCCTCGGCCACTTCACGGAAAGTAGTAAGCGCCATCGCACGGGCTGAGCTAATGATAATGTGATTACGTTCGCCAAATAAGAATAAGCCACCCAAAATACGCATACGCGCTAAATGAGTCTTACCGTTTTGCCTTGCACACATTGTAAGTATTGTCTTGCGCCTAAACAGTTGCGTTTTTTTATCGTAAGTCAGCATGTCATCTAGTACTAGACGTTGCCAAGGTAAAAGCGGCAGGCCAATAGAATCTGCTAGATCGCTTACTTCTTTACCGCGACTTGGACCCTTTAGCCATGGGCTGTGAAGCCTTGGCTCAGCTAGCCCCCGTAAGGGTTTTTTAATTCTGGTTACGTTAGTCATGAGTCCTGTTCAGGTTGGCCCATACACGGCCCTGGTTGGGTCACTACCGCCATGCTAGGGGAGATACTCCCTATAAAGACATGGGGGGTAGCGCTCTTGGCTAAAAAAAACCCCTGTGACCGATTTCCTTTAGACACGTTGCAGCGCTTGCACGCACTCACCATGTTGTCACTATCCATAGGGTCACCTTGCTTACTAATTGGAATGACATGATCTACCTGATTAGCTTCACCACCGCAGTAATAACAGGTGTAATTATCTCGATGCAATATCTGCAAACGCTTAGACTTGAAAGCCTGAGTAACTCTAGGGTCACCGCGCTTGGCACTCATTTAGTAATGTCCATGCTTCATATGATATGCCAGTGCCTTACATCCATCACCATTGAATCTGTGGGCCAAGTATTTGAGGCCTAAGTCAATCTGTTTATAGGGGTTAGTCTCAGTCATCTTTAGCAGCTGTGGTATGCCTCTAGCACTGCTATGTTTATTAGATGCTTTTGGATTCCAACGAGACTCTAAACGCCACAATATAACTACGCATCTATATTGCTTATCATCACCTAATTTCATATGTGCATAGAGCTTATAGCCCTCTATTGATGGATCATAAGCATTTGCTGTAGGTGTTATAGCTGTCAAGATTATTGACATAACTATCCCGTTTTTAAGTATTTGTAAGGTATTTACCGTTTTTTTATTTATCTTTAATTTACTGTT
>Ga0209500_10001696_pt1 | contig 16292 bp, 26 predicted proteins | sample S_140212_EF_Meta_FD_187323 | JGI IMG/M metagenome (GOLD analysis project Ga0209500, IMG submission 187323) | Freshwater microbial communities from Lake Simoncouche, Canada to study carbon cycling - S_140212_EF_MetaG (SPAdes) (version 2) | ecosystem: Environmental > Aquatic > Freshwater > Lake ... | reverse complement strand
GTTCAAGATAATGCTTGAGTGGTTGTTAACCCGCAAAGAACCTTTGAGGTTGTATTTCTTTAAAACAGGTTTCAAAGCCAAAGCAATAACTGCTTTCTTTTGTTGATTCATATAAGCCATAATATATCCTTAAATTGTTAATTCTTTAGAACCGTGGGTAATTTTACCCTCATAATCTAATTGTGCTTGTTCAAACCATGTAAGATGGTCATCAGCCACAACTTCCCAATCGATAATTTCTGAGCGATAATAATCATTATCTTCCTCAATTTGGCTACGGAGAGCCATAACGACAGCCGTAGTATTATTGAAATCGGTAAAATTCTTTACCACGTAATCGCTACCACCCTTGGCTTTCCAATATTGTGGGCACTCGCCAACTCCGTCCCAATCGTGGGCGCCGTAGTTTTCGTGGGTTTGGGTGGAAATAAGCAATTTCATTTTTTATCCTTACATTGACCAATAAGATTCTGAAGCAGGTGAGCAATAATACGGTGTATCGTATTTTTCTTTAAATTCTTTTCCACTCATCATGTTTGTTTTTGTAATCCAAGTTTCGAAAATTTTAACTTCAAAACCAAGTTCATTCCATTGTTTTGCAACCGAATTAATATAATCTTTGGTCACAGGTGCAAAATCACGTTTTTCAACCAAACGAACACCTTCTTTTGTACGGCGGTCGGTTTTGAAAATTTCGAGAGTGTATTCTTTTAAGCTAGACATTTTTAATCCTTAAGCACGTTTGAAACCAAGGTCATAATTCATCATCAACATTTTAGCAATATTGATATATTGGCGAGCAGCATTTTTATTGTCATGCTCTAACATTTCTTGAGCATCCGACAAATAAGAAGCAATCACCATGCCAGGGCCAGAAAATTTGAATGTCATGGAAGATTCCACAGACTCAATAATTTTCGCTTCTGGTGAACCATAAGCCTGCAATTCCCAATTCAATCTATCTTTCATTTTTAACTCGCTTTCTCAATCTATGGATCCATTGTAACCGATAAGTGCCGAATTGTCAAGCGCTTGGCTGTTGTATTTTAGCAACAACCGCATCAATATGCTTACACTTGCCACGGAACTGAAAACCAGTACAGGTGCATGAAAAAGTATTACTTTTCTCTTTTAGAGTAACAAAGTACTCTTTTTCTTTGGAATTGATTTTAAACGTACGGACGCTTGCTTCTGCTATTCTTTTAGGAATAAGAGTATTGAGGCCAACGTGATAATCACGGACAAAGGTGCGATACCGTTTGCTGATTTTTATTTGCGTTTTGGAAATGACGATTTCATCGGAACCGAATTTTGCGTAAGCAACCAGTTTATCGCCATCGAGCAGGTACGTATGATTTGGCACGGCAGAGTCCGTGTTCCATACTGTAGTTTCTTTGAGAATTTCTAACATGGTGCCATCCTAACATGGTGACACCGAATTGTCAAGGCATAAATGGAGAGTGTTGTTTTTCTGCAACACTCTCCGCCAAGTTAGTGGTTACTAACCTTTGAGCAAGGTTTGCGTGGGAATTGTATCTTCACGCATGTCCTCTTCCATTTCAGACATTTTTAATTTTAAGAGCTTGTTCTCAAGCTCAAGATTTTGATTTTTGGATTCAGCTATCTCTTTTTCGAGACTAGCAATTTCAATTTTCAATTTGTCTCTAAACGACATAATCTTTTTCCTGTCTCATTAGTCGATAAACAGATTTATCTTTTTTCTTTGGTTTATTTTTTAAGTTCACAAGATTGTAATCATCATCTTGCCGAAACTTAGTCTTCTGAGGTTTCAAAACCTTCTTACCACCAGCTTGCATTTTAGTTCTCACTACACCTTATAGGATATGGTCAGCTACACCTAGTTTTACTACTTCTTCTATCGACAACCAAACATCACTAGGCGGAAGAAGTTTGGTCTTAATAACTCTAGGAGATAAACCTGTACATTCTTTTAACAGGTCGACCATGCGAGAGTTAATATTCTCACTTTCACGCATCATAGCTTTAATGTCGTGGAACTTTCCTTCAACATCTTCGCTAAATTGGTGACAAAGAATACTTGCATTTTTTGCAATGTACCGGTGGCCATTCGTGCCTGCGGCAAAAATCATAAAGGCTGCACTCATAACATTACCAATGCCTATTGTTCGAACAGGATAATTTGATGTACGCATAACGTCAATCAAAGCGAAAGCATCAGTTAAACTTCCGCCCATCGAATTGATATAAAGCGTCAAAACTTTATCTTTTGTCGTATCTAGGTTTTCATAAAGTATCCAACGAATAGCAGCGTCCATAGTCATTTCATCGACCACGCCCGTAATCATATGCACATGATTCTTCAATAGACCTAGGTCTATAATGTCCGTAGCGCTCAACGCTAAATCTTCATTAATTTTTGCCATCTTTTATTCTCATTCAATTATAGAAATGCCAGGTCCAATATCGACCAATTTGTTTTTTGTCCAAGGATAACCATCAGGATATTTCTCCTTCATCATGGCGTTTCCTTTTTCAAAGAATTCTTTTGTAACAGATTTTGGATTTCCATCCAAGCGATAATTCATCGTGTATGAGTTGGTACATTCATACTTAGTAAAATTTTGTTTTAGAGCGCCAAAGAACTGCCTATCGGCGCCCCATTGGCCGTACCAAGCATGGCCAATGCGAACAGCAATATCACGCCGTATTCCAAAACTTGATGTATCAATGTGGAATACTTCATTACTAAAATATACAGGCCATTTCCCAAGAGATTCGCAATTGTCTTCACAGATTAGGTTTCCTTCATTATCATAAATTTTTCGGAGTGAATAAACCCAATCGTTTCCTTTTTGGATCTTTTCCACTATCTTTTCAACGTGACATGGCTCATACCAGTTGTCTTCATCTAGGTAACAGATTATATCTGCATTAACAAGAAAACTACAGGCAGCATACACACGATGGCCATACCAACCTTTGCCAACATTTTCCTCTAAAGCAATTCTACGCACTTTAGTAGCGCCTTCTAGTTGAGGTTGTATCTTACTTAGATGTTCTGCGCCATCGGCAAAAACATAGTGTGTTATATCTTTATAGGTTTGAGCATCTACACTAGCAATTGCTCTTGCCAAATGTTCCGAACCAATCGTTGGCGTGACTACTGCAACTTTCATACAAGTCCTGGAAATGCTTCATTAACAAGGTTGGGTGTAAGGTACTTAATACCCAAATCACGCTTAAGTAGTTTAACCAATAATGATGCTTCAGATTCGTGTAACGATTCTAACAATGATGTAAGCAAGTTTTCTTGTCGTTTGCCGTTTAAGCCTTCAGGTCGTGCTGGATGATTCTTAATGAATCGGTACAGTTTTGACATTTCAGAATCAAGGTAAGCAAAATTCATTCCAGCAGGTTCAATAGCTGGCCGATATTTTGGAATAGTTACATCAAACTCAATGCCTGGAAGAAAGGCCGCTTGAAGGAAAGAACGAAAGCGTGGATGGTCATACTTGCGTAGGACACTAACACGTTCCGCTTTGTTGGTGCATTTATCAAATTCTTCAAAGATTTCAGAATATAGTTTTTCGGAGCTCATAGTTTTCTCATTTAAAATTCATGTGCCACTTCGATTAGATTCTTCAATCGATTGGCAATCATATAGTTCATAAACTCTTGTTTGGTTTTACCCTTAGAGTTTTCAAATGTATTTAGGATGTTTTCGGAAACATTGGCCGGAATTTTGGTCAGGTCAATCATCAATTCATTACGTGAATAATTACGTAACATATCTTCATTGCAGAAATCTTTAGGGTCTTGGTTCATCCAAACAATAATCTTAGCTTCAGTAATTGGTTTTTGGCGGATGCCATCAACAATCGTACTGTCAGCAGAAAGAATATTTGGAATGCCGTCACTTTTATCACCACGAATAATCAATTGTTTCAGTTGCGCCAAAGGGAAAGGTTCTTTAATATACTTCTTTAGGATAGGAGAATATTGTTCAACATTAGAATAGCGTTGTAGTTGAGCAAAGTCTTTATCACTAGAAAGAATCATAATCTTTTGTGTGGCGGAAAATTTCTGTACCAAAACACCAATAATATCATCAGCTTCAGCGCCATCAACATCAATCACCTTATATGGTGAATGTTCTTTCATCTCGGTACGAATCTTATTCAAAGAATCGAAAATAGAAGACCAATCGTGTCCTGAAGAATCACGAGCTTTCTTGCGGCCTGCTTTGTAGTGTGGGAAATAACCTTTGCGCCAGTAGTTTCGATTGTCACAAGCGATAACAATCTCGGGTCCGTGGGACTCTTTAAACTTCTTAACGTAGGTGCGGATGGTATTCAGAATCATGTGGCGAACCAGATTTTCATCGACCGAGGTCTTTGAAGAACCGATTTGTTCCATCAGATTTGAAATAGCGATTTGTTGGTAGTCAAAAATTATCATAGTGTAGCCATTATAACATGGTTTTCAAAGTAAAGAGGCAATCATTCGGTATCACGTTTGTGAATGGCAAATATCAATTGGGTAACAAATTCATGGTCCAATTCGGTAGAGTTGTTATCTTCAAATGGGATAACATCCACATCATCGTTTTCCTCATCATACCAAACATAGATGCAAACCTCTTCTTTTGGCCGATGAATCAAAGCCCAAGGTGTTAGTTCATGTGGTGGAAATTCTTTAGTAAGAGAATTTTTGTGGATGAACACAGCAAACGATTTCATGTTCCGGTTGCCGCCTTCGGTGTATTGATATTCATCAACACCATTATCAACTTCTAAATCACCAAAACCATCAAAGATAATTTTCACGCCAGCAGGCGTATCACCAGAATTGTTGCCAGGATAAAGGTCATCATCTTCATCCATTGTACAAATAAACTCTCGCACCCATTCTTCTACAATCTCAGAATATTCCCGTTCATCGTTTAAATAAAATGTCATTTCATCACCCTCAATAAAATAGTATCGGCATTTAGACGCCCGTTTAACACACCTTCGACTGCACGGATGCCATCAAGGTAATTTCTTAGCGTAACCTTTCCTGCTTGTAATACTTCAGGTAGAGATACTTCAGGTTTACGCAATTTCTTCTGAATAGATTTTGTTTCACTAAAATTAGTTAGTGACGTTCCTTTAACTTGGAATCCGCCAGCGTCTTCAGCATGGTAAACTCCTAGTTTCCGTGTTTTTGTATTATATACCCATAACTGAGTGGCGCCGATAATTTGTTTAGTGTCTACCGATTTGAGATTCAACTCTTTGAATTCAACACACACTTTTACCTTCGAAACCAACTGGTCTGGAGACTTCTCCTTGCGCTTGCGTGGTTTGCGTGTGACTGCACCATCACTTGTGACCTTTTGACAATCCAAGATGACCTGGTCACAAAAGGATATAATCTTTTTTAGATTAGGTTTGGTAAAGTTTGAATAACCCTCTTTCAGGTCTTTGTCGGTAGTGTTAGTCAGTACCTCATCAAATTGATTACGGCGTTGTTTCGCCCATTCAACAATAAAACGTGTATGAGCACCTTTAATTGCCATTGTGTGCATCAATCCATAAGGCGATGGCGTATCCTTAAAGTTAGAAATAACCATATCGTCAATCTGTCCTTCCAGTTCACCAATACATTCCGAAGACTTTTCAGCAATTCGGTCTTGAATAGTTACAACTGGCTTTGTCGGAGCAGTATCAACAACAACTGGTTTCTTTTTCTTAGATTTGATTTTAACCTGCTCAACTTCAGCGTCTAGCCAAGCTTGGTCTTTTGTAGATAGTACGCCGCCGTTACTTACGATACGACAAACGAAACCAAACGTTGAAGGCATATCTTTCAAAGCCGATTCAACGTTGGTTATTTTTAATTTCTTTTTGAAATAGTCTGTGGCGTATTTCAACGCTTCTTTGGTGCCTTTGTTATTGGAATACCAATTCAAGGCTCTCGCCATCTCAACTTTATCAATCTCACCAAGAGGCGAGAATCTTGGTTCAGAACCGGCAAACAGAACGTTCGCATCAAGCACACGAGCCATGATATAATCCTTATAAACTTTTATTTAGAACACAATTCTAACAGTACCTATCCAAATTGTCAACCACAAACAGGCAATCTTTTTTAACTTGCCTAATTCCAATACTTTGAGGAATCTAATTTGTCCCAGTATGCCTTATTGTTACGATTAATGAAATTTTTCATTAGGTATCTAGTCATACCAAAATATCCCATCTTCTTAAATCTGCGAGAATCTTGGCCAAAGTGGTGTTTGATAATTCTAAACTTTTTAGGACTATACATTCTCGATAAAAAGTAATCTTCTGAAGTGGAGAACTTTTCTGGAAAGCCACCATATTCTTCAAACTTATCTTTACGGGTTAACATGAAAGCACCAACAGCAAATGGAGAGAAGAATTTTAGTGTATGGTTTATGACATTAAAAACGGCAAATCCAATCTTTGCTCGTTTATCATTATCATAGCATTTAATGTTTAGTCCAACAAGGTGCAAATTCATAGACTCAATTTTATGTACGGCATCTTTAATTACGGTATTTTTAAAAAATCTCACATCAGCGTCAATGAATAAAATGTAAGGGGTGGTGACCAATCGAGCGCCATTATTTTTAGCGATAGAAACGGGACCACCATCAACGATTTCAACATTCAAATGATAGCTATGGTCTTTTATTACCTGTCTAGTATTGTCGGTAGAACAATCAGCAATAATAATTCTAGTATTACCAATATCTTGTCGGCGCAACGAATCTAACAAATGATGGATGTAATCTTCCTCATTTTTGCAAGGAACTACAATGGTAATTTTATTCTCCAACTTCATCGTCTTTTTCCTTAGTCCATGTAACTATTTCCCAGCGGCCATCCCAATGTTCAACTAATGCTGTACACGATTCAACCCAATCACCATCATTCATATACACAATACCACCAATATCTTTAATTTCTGCGTGATGGATATGACCGCATATTACGCCATCATATCCACGTTTTTTACAATATGTTGATAAATTATTTTCAAAATGGAAAATAAAATCTACCGCTTTCTTTACTCTACTTTTGAGATATTGACTAAGACTAAAATACCCAAAACCAAAGCGATGGCGTAGCCAATTGAACTTACTATTGAGTGATAAAATAATGTCATATGCTTTGTCTCCTAAAAAACTTATCCAAGGTGCTAGTCGGGTTATACCATCAAACAAATCACCATGCACCACAAGATAATGTTTGCCATCAGCACCTATGTGCTCTATTTGATTGTGAATTTCTACAAGGCCAAAACTAAAATCATACGGTATCATCGGCCTTAAAAATTCATCGTGATTGCCTGCTACGTAAATTACTCGTGTGCCACGTTTAGCGTGGCCTAATATACGGCGAACCACATTAGTATGGCTTTGCTTCCAACGCCATTTGTTTTGTTGTATGCGCCAAGCATCAATTATATCACCCACAAGATATAAGGTTTCACATGAATTATTTTTTAAAAAATTATTAAGTTTTTCAGCCTTACAATCTCTAGTACCCAAATGAACATCAGATATAAAAATTGAGCGATATTTTTTTGTCATTTAAATTCCAATAGGAATCCACAACCATAAACCTTGACTCATCAGTAGTGCGGCAATTCCGCCAACCCATATACTGGCAATATACAAACCAGGCGCAACTGCTAAAATACTTGCTGACAATAAAACAATAGCAATTTGGAATGCCGAACCAGCGAAAGTTAACCAAGGCGTTTGTTTGCGAATCGCATCACGTTCCGCTTCGAGCGCACGAGCCTTAGCCATCAATTCTTTTTTACCTTCTCCTGTTTTAGGATCAGATTCATATCTGTCAATCTTAGCCTGTAACTTTTCCATTTTAGCTGTATCTTTACGATATGTAGCATCATCAAGACTTTGTTCAGCAAGCGTTTGTTTGATTGATTTTGCCTGGAAGAAAGCCCATGTGTCGTTAGCTTTGATTGTGTTATTTAACACCTTACTGCTAAGGCCACCAGCAATATAGGTATTAATGGCCAATAAAGCAGCCAAAACGGTAATGACCCATCCTGCTTTGTCTTTGATTTGTGCTTCTCTTTCGCTTCTACTAAGAGGTTTCTTTTCTTCTGACATACTGCTTCCTTTATTTCTTAGCAATCATTGCTTGTATTTTTTCTTGCATCATTTTAGCCCAAAACGGTTGTGGAAAATTCCAACCAATAAATGCGCCTACTGCTACCCAAAGTAAAATATCTAACATAGTTTTCTCCTTTTGATTTATTTATTATCTAACTGCCATAGCAAAACAAAAAGCAAAAGTTGGAATAGCTATTGCAGAAAAAGATATAAAAATTAAAACCCTGTCAATTAAGTCGGCTTTAGCTTGTATTTCTCTATTCTTCTTTTCTTTTTCCAATCTATTACGTTCTTTATACATTCTAACTCTCTCAGCCATCATTTGTTCCCACACATCAGAGTTACCAGAATAAATCAATAACTCTTTAAGTTGTTTCTCAGCATCTCTCAAGGCCTTGCTACTCATTGCAATTTGAATAGACATTGCTCTAATTTGACCATCCGATAATATAGCATTAGCACCTTGAGCTTTTACATTAGCTTCATGGACTTTATCACTATTTTCGAAAAATTTAGAAAACTGTCCGTATAGACTATTAACATCTTTACCTAAGGCAATGGCTTTTTTAATATAACCGACCGACTGTTGTGCAGCGGTAAAAGCGATACCAATAGTAATTGGATCAAGCATTACTTTTTCTTCTCTGGTTCTTTTTTACGCCACTCTAAACAAACTACTTTTCTACTATACACATCGCCAGTCCATGTCCACCTAATACACTCAGGTTGTTTAGCATACAAGTAGATAATAAGAATGGTATCGAACATTATTTGTTAGCCAATGGGTTATCTAAAGCGTTTTTAATCTTAGTATCCATTTCTTTACGTAATGCTCTAATGTCTTGTTCGGTTTCACGTTGACTTTGTTTTGAAGTACGTTCAACTGCCTCAGTAACTTTTTCTAATCTACGTAAATCATCTTTTAAATCGTTCTTAATATCACGGGTATAGTCCGCAGTCTTCTGACTGTTTTCTTCAACAACAGCAAGACGCTTATCAAACACAGATAAATCTGGTGCAACATATTCCGCAATACGTTTCTTCATACTTTGGTAATCTTTGTAAACTTCAAATGCTCCATATAATCCACCTAATGTAGAAGAAACGATAGTAAATGCAACCATTAATTTGGCTGGCGTGAATTCATATCCTCCAATACTAATAACAGTATCTTTACTAGCGTACTTCTTTGCAGCCGCTTCTAATTCATCGACCTTAGCATTTACATCTTTAATTTCTTCTGGCATATTTTCTCCTTAGTTGTTCAACGGATTGTCCAACGCTTTTTTAATTTTATTATCAACATCTGCTCTTAATGCTCTAATCTCAGCCTGTTGTTCTTTTTGACTCTTAACTAATTCTCTGTTGATTTCTTTCAATGTAGCATCAACATCACGTTTAATTTCTTTTACAGTTCCGTCCACATCACGCTTAATTTCTTTCATGCCTGAATCAGTTAAACGTTGGTCTGTTTTACTAGAACGTTCAACATTTTCAACGACACTCTCCAATCTACGAACATCACCCTTTAAATCTATTTTGATGGTGTCAGTATATTCTACCATTTTGCTAGTGTTAGCATCCAATACTTCCATCTTCTTGTATATCTCTGCTAAGTCTGGTGTAACATATTCTGCAATTTTCTTTTTCATGCCTTGATAGTCTTTATAAACTTCAAACGCACCATAAAGACCACCAAGAGTGGATGATACTAACGTAAATGCAACCATTAGTTTTGCAGGTGTGAATTCGTATCCACCAATACTAATCACGGTATCTTTACTAGCATATTTTTTCATTGCCGCTTCGGCTTCGTCAATTTTAGCATTGACGTTTTTGATTTCTTCAGCCATTTTTACTTCCTTATTTGTATTGTTGATTGACCATTTGTTGATGCTTGGAATCACTGCCACCTGTCAACCCTCTTAGTAATCTAGTATTGTCAACTGTTCGATTGTCTTTGTAGATTGCTTCAGGCTTATAAAATGGTACATCACGTAGTACAACTAGACTATACGCTTCATATCCTTTTGGTATCTGCGCCATAGCGGCAACATCAACGCCGCCAGCTAGGTCGTTTGGTTGCACATTCTTCTTAACAGAGTCGCTACGCTGTTCTATGTTGGTTTGCATCATGTCCATTCGTTGATTCATTAAGTCTGATAATGGGCTACCAGCTTTACCCAACCCTCCAAATCCAGCAACTTGCATAATAGGTTCTTCTACTTCATAAGCCTTCGATTCATTACGGAATTGCGTTACCGATGATGTTTGACCAGATGACTGTCCTGTTGTAGCACTATTTAAAATGTCTACATTGAATACGCTAGTATTGTTTTTGGCAACAGTAAGTCCGGTACCGCTATAGGTTTGTCCTGAATTGTTTATTTGTTGTGTCTGTCCAGACATTTGCATACTTGATTGTGTTGTCTGACTAGCAAATTGTGCCGCGGCAGTTGCACTACTAGCACTCATATCTTGATTCATTGTAATTGCATTACTGCTGGCAGTTTGCGAACTTTGCATAGCACTTTCAAATGCTCGGGTTGCAGTTTGTACAGCCGTTGCTTGTACTGCTTTATCTTTTTCCTGTGCGGCACGAGCCACACTTAATGCGGCGCCTGGAGTCATCTTAGGACCATCATTTAATCTTGCTGGGCCAGCCGCAGGGCCTGCTTGGCTTGGGCCTGAATTTTGTGGTGGTGCAGACTGTGCTTGTTGTGGTGGGCCACCTGCAGGTTGTGGGCCAGCCGCTGGGCCTTGTTGTGGACCTTGCGGACCTGATTGAGATGGACTGTCTTGTGGGCCGCCGGAGTTTTGATTTGGCTCTTGTCTTTGAGGACCTGCTGTCAGGCCCATTGGTCCTTGTGGTCCTGCGGCCGGGCCCATTGGGCCTTGTGGGCCAGGTGCAGGATTAGTAGGATCTGGACCTATCATTGCAGGACCTGCTGCCGGCCCTAATGGTGCATAGTTAATTGTTGGTACGAATGACGTTGCAGATGCATTGGATACTGTGGATCCTAATATTGAATTTTTAACGGTGGCTAAAGCATATCCAGGACAAGTGGGACTTGATAATGGATCAGCAATACACGGATCGGGCCTAACTGAATATTTCAAACTGAAGTTTACGTTGTAAATTTCAGGACCATACGTACCTGCCCAGAAATTGTTATCTCGACCAACAAATCCCACTTGTGCATTACCATAAGTTGAAGCAGGTGCCGGGCTGGCAAATGTTTCACTAAAGTTAAACTGCGTCCAATTGTACCTATTATTCGTGTATGGTGTATAATCATATGTTGAAGCTAGACCACCCGCTGAGTTATAAAATTTAACATATGCACCTAGGTAATCTTGTCTACCATCATCCCAGCCGTTACCATTCTTTGCCATAAAACCAAAGTTAAATCCGCTAAGTTGTACTCCGCTTCCACCAATAGACAAGGCCTTGTTTATATTAACAATTTGATTTAAGTTTACAGTACCGTAAGAGAAGTTGATAACACCGCCTGGTCTTACACTTGGATTTGGGCCACAGTTACCTGGATCGCCGTATCCAAAGCATAGTTGATTGACATAGACACCATTATTCCACAGACTAGTTGTATCCGTAGGTGTACTACCGGTATTGATTAAATTACCAGTAGCAGGGTCGATAGATTGACTATTAGAATAACTTGAACACAAGAGCACCAAGCAGAGCGCCAATGCCAACTTTCTTATATGTATCATCTGTTTTTGCCTCGTCTAACTTTGGTATTTTATCTACGTTAGCTTCCCAAGAAGCTTTAGCCTGAGCACCGATTTGACCTTCATAAGGGCAAGGTGTGCCTGCGGCCATCATGGCATCAAAAACTCTACGGTCTTGGCACATGGTAGCAACTGCGGCCACTTTCATGCCCATGTCATATAGGGTTTTAGATAACTTCAAGCGTTCGCAATTCATATCACGGACTGTTCCGCCGCTGCTTACACCAAAGATTTGAGTTTGTACACTGCCACTAGTGCCTGTTGAACACAAGTCAGCATTACCACCACTCATCATAGTAGGTGCAACTGCTGTGGGTGGCGGTTGAATAATACGTTGAGTAATATCACTGCTATTAATATTACGATTAGTCATATCTCCGCTATTAACGTTATTGTTTTGGTTAACGTTTTGATTAGCGCTTGTACTTGTATTGTTGTTGTTATTAGTCATTGTACCAGTATTAACATTATTGTTATTATTGGTCATTGTTCCACTATTAATGTTAGTATTGGTATTGTTTGAAGTAGACGTACTAGTATTAATATTACGATTAGTCATATCACCTGTGTTAACATTATTATTAGTATTCACACTAGTACTAGTATTAATATTACGATTGGTCATGTCACCCGTATTAACGTTGTTATTGTTAAAAGTTTGAGTACCGCTGTTAACGTTGTTATTGTTATTATTATTTGTATAGGTAACTGAACCACTCATAACATTGTTATTGTTATTGTTGTTGGTTACTGTGCCACTATTAACGTTATTGTTGTTATTGGTGTTGGTTGTACCACCACTCAATGCGGTGTTGTTGTTAGTGGTAACTGTGCCGCTATTAACATTATTAGTGTTAATTGTACTTGTGCTGGTGGTAGTACTGTTGGTGTCTACCAAACTCTTAGAGTCATAGGTCCCTTGGTTTATAAGGGTCTGTGACCAAGACGGTATTACCACGAAAGATAGTAAAGCCGCCAATAAAAGTTTTTTCATAACTTTCATAACTTTCCTTTTTGAGGTGTATTTTACATTACTAACTCAAACGGGAATTATGACGACCACACTTAGGCCACTATTTAGTCATCTGTAGTGTCTTATAATGGTCCGGCCTACAGGAATCGAACCCATATTCACGGTGTAGAAGACCGCTGTATTATCCATTATACTAAGGCCGGATATTTGGTGCGAGTAGCCGGAATCGAACCGGCATGCCCTTGCGGGCGAGAGATTTTAAGTCTCTTGTGTCTACCTATTTCACCATACTCGCTAATTAGGTGTAGGGATTCCACCTACGTCCACTTCGCTTTAAAGTCTGCGTGTCCAAGACTTTTTTGGTGCCCCCGTGGAGACTCGAACTCCAAAAATTTGGCTTCTAAGACCAACACGTATACCAATTCCGTCACAGGGGCAAATAAATTAATAATGGTACCAAGAGACGGAATCGAACCGCCCACGCACAGATTTTCAGTCTGTCGCTCTACCAACTGAGCTATCTTGGTATGGTGCTCTCAACAAGAATTGAACTTGTGTTTCATCCTTACCAAGGATGTGTAATGCCATTATACTATGAGAGCGTCTTAATTGTCTTACTCATATCAGCGCATGTATAGTACTGATATGAACTTTTTAAAATTTCTGGCATTGGCACAAATTCAAAAGAACTTTCTGGTGCTACCATTTTGGCAACATCTAAGAAACTCTTAGTAGTTCCTGTACCTACATTCCATACACCCGATTCTTTCACTTTGAGAAAATCTAGGTGTGTCTTAACTACCTGTTCAACAGGCACAAAGTCACGAAGCATTGTTTCTGAACCTTCAAATAATTTTACTTTACCAGTTTCTTTATATTGTTTTGCAAATTGTGTAAACGGACTTGCTTGTGAGCCTTTATGTTCTTCGCCTGAACCATACACATTAAAATATCTGAACCCTTGAGCAACCGAATGATTGGCAGGGTGAGCTTTTATATATCGTTCAAGTAAATACTTTGACCAAGCATAAGGTGTTTTTGGATCAATAGGTGATTCTTCGGTAAACTCTTGGTTCAAACCATAGACACTTGCTGAACTGGCATACTGAAAGTTAACTTCACATCCTTTACAAGCATTATATAACTGGACACTAAAATCATAATTTTGAGTTAGAATCTTGTCTACGTCTTTTTCAGTCGTTGCACTAATAGCACCAACATGGATAACCCAATCTTGTTCTACAACACTTGGTAGAATTTCACCCCATTCAAACACATCAACAAAATGGCCTTCATTTTCCAAAGCCTTGAGTAAGTGGCTGCCAATGAAACCCTTATAACCAGTTAGTAAAATTTTCATTTTTGAGAATCTCCAGGCGCTACACGATAATTATCTTCAACAGAATCAGGTGTACTCACTTCAATGATGACACCTTCTTCTAAACAAATCACTTGGTGTGGTTCAAGCGGTTCATTACGCCATATGCCACCAGCTTCAAGGATTTCACTACGTTGACTGGCATCTTTTGTCATAATATACTTGACTTGAAATTTACCACTCAATACATACCACGTTTCATCCTTGTGAGCGTGAAAGTGCATACTGAACTTGGCATCTTTATTAAACTTCAAAAGTTTACCACAATACTTATCGTTAGTGGCCCAAATCAATTCGTGACCCCAACCTTTTTCAACAAAGCCTTCTAATCTCATAATATTTCATCCATCGTAGGTGCATAAACGCCAAGTTTTTGTACTGTGACTGTTGCTGCATTAATAGCAAAAGGAATAGCAAGCTCAATAATTTGTGTATTGAGGTATGCGTATGCTAGTGCCGATAAAAATGTATCGCCTGCGCCAGTAACATCACTCACTTCAACTTTAGGTGCACCAAAAATAAAATTCTTGTATCTAACACCTTTGTCACCGAGAGTCACAATCAAATCTTCACATTCTGTTTTTAACAAACTATGTTCTAATTCATTTATCTTAACAATACAACCATCAAGACGTTTCAAATCTGTCTTCTTAGTATCGACAAAAATAGGACCCTCAAAGTGTTCAACCAATTCTTCAATCAATTCATATGTAATAGTGCCTTTGTTATAGTCTGAAATAACAATAGCATCAAAATCAAAACCTAATTCTGGAATAAGGTCGATTGGTTGACATTGCACATCTTCATCTATGCGAACAATATGCTGGCGGCTTCTCATATCAATCAAACGGGTTTTTACAGAAGTGCCATTACTTAGGAATGTTACTTCACAACCCAACTTTTCTAAATTTTCTCGTACATTACCGGCCATACCTGGTCGTTTTTCTTGGTGAGAGAATTTAAAAATAGGTACTGGTGCTTCAGGAGAAATTCTATCGATTGTACCATAACGATACACATCAATACAATCATCACCTATCAACAATACTTTGAATTTTCTTTGTTGTTGAATATTCTTCAATTCGTTCATAGTAAATTACTTTTATATGTTGTTCGCCAATTACAGGTACACCCCTATAATCTGAGCCTTTGACCATTATATCACATTCAGAAATTAAGTCAAGCAATTCCTCATCGGCATCAAAAATAGCTACAGCATCTACCGATTTAAGTGCTCGCAACATAGTAGCACGTTCATAGGCATTGTTAATAGGTCTTTTATCACCCTTTAGAGTTTTAATGCGTCTATCTGTATCTATGGCAACCGTCAAATGGTCTCCAAAAGATTTCGCATACTCCAACAATTTTATATGTCCAACATGTAATATGTCAAACGTTCCATTAACAATAATCTTTTTCATAAATTTGGTACTGACAATTTATCTCATTGTACGCCGTCAGTAAAGGCGAGGCCTGGTACCTTGTGACGGGATCGAACCGCCGACCTTCTCCTTGTAAGGGAGACACTCTACCGCTGAGTTAACAAGGCAAGTTATTGTTTATAACTTTATGTATTACCGTTTCTAAATCCTATTTCGCCACCTTCTGCTTTGATTCGTTTAATAACATCTTCAAAAAGAATAGGTCGAAAATCTGTTTGTTCAACACAAACACAATGGTATCTGGTATCTAGTAATTCTTCATCACTAAACAAATCTCTATACATTACACGATTCGCATGAAGGTGTCCGTGAATGTTTACACCAAAACGACCTAATGACGCCTCGTGAATTGGAATATGTGATAGAATCATTCCGTTCATTACATGATATGCACGAAGCTCACGGAAGTATTTTCTATATTCATCATCACGGAAAATATCATGGTTACCACGAATCAGTACTTTGTCACCGTTAAGTCTTGCAAGAGTTGAAAGCGCTTTACGGTTAATCACCACATCACCAAGATGATATACTTTATCGTTTGGTCGCACGGTTTCATTCCAACGCTTGACCATTTCTTCATCCATTTCATCGGCGTTATCCCATGGA
>Ga0209500_10001694_pt1 | contig 16297 bp, 17 predicted proteins | sample S_140212_EF_Meta_FD_187323 | JGI IMG/M metagenome (GOLD analysis project Ga0209500, IMG submission 187323) | Freshwater microbial communities from Lake Simoncouche, Canada to study carbon cycling - S_140212_EF_MetaG (SPAdes) (version 2) | ecosystem: Environmental > Aquatic > Freshwater > Lake ... | reverse complement strand
AAGCGTGTCGGTTGTTGTTATTAATTTCATATTTTTTATGAGGTGTAGTTTTGGACAGTTGAATCAACAGACATACGGCTAAAATTATTGTTATCCCCGCCAAAATTATTTGAGTATTTTTTTTCAAAAACACCAAAATGAATTGGATTATTTGCATCCATTTTATTCCCAAGAGCTCTATTTTTTTCAAGAGAATCTCTCTTAAACATAATTAATGGTGCTTGCATTTTACCGTCCTTATCTCTATAATACCCATCTTTTTGAACTGATGCCCATCTTTCTGGTGAACCGTAAATGAAAGGAACAGGTACTTTTATTCCGTTTTGTTGTACGGATGGTTTAATTACATTTTGAAAATAGTATACAATTGCAGAATCTATATCTTTTAATCCAACTGAGAAATCTTTTGTATCGTCATTCTTCCTTGTTCTTTGATTTTCTCTTCTTTTATTTGCTGGCACAGGAGCTTTACCATTATTCAAATATGGTGTAATCGTCTCTTGAGACAATTCTACTTGTGATTTTGGTATAGGCTTTCTTGTTTTTGCCATTATAATCTATCTTTTACAATTGCTACTTTGGTTGATCTAGTTAAGTGACATTCCAATATTAACGATACGGATGCTCCAAAATTACTTCCATAATCAGTTAGACTATATGCATTGTCTTTCCCTAAGAATAACTGGTTCTCTGTAATGTTATCTATTTCGTAGTAATTCTCCATCCACATTACAATATCTCCAATCTCAGGTTCAGTATTTGTATCTATTAGATCCTGTCTTAACATATTGAATTTAACCTCTCTTACAATATCCACCCCTAAATCATCTACAGTTGATCTTTGATCTCCTCTCTGAATTAAGCAATTATATTTGATTGGAGACCAGAATACTTTTTCCATTCCCTCTCCATAGATATTTGCAGTAGTTTGTTCTAAAGACATTTTATAGAATAGGATTTCCTGCTCTATAACGTCTGAGAGAAGTTCTCTGTTAATTCCTGTGAATAATCCAAAATCTCTTTGACTACCGAATATCATTATCTATTTGTTGGTTCTATTGTATTTGATGCTACTTCTACTCTTTTTATATTAGGTACAAGCCTGAAAGCATCTTTTCTTATTTTTTCATACACCCCTTGTGCCGGTCTTGAAGTAAGTATTTTTACTTTTAAAACCACTATGTTAGTTTCTTCACTAGAATCTATAGCAGTTACTCTTGTAACTCCAGGCATAGCTCTAATAAAATCAGCTACTTGAGAAGCAGTAATTTCGTCTGTATGCCTTACTCTCATTAGTCCCTGGTATAGGCTAAATTCTTTTGCTTCAGTTAATATATCTTTTAATTTCATTATCCTATATAAATTAACATTGGTACTTGGCTAAGAGTTTTACCTAAAGCCTCTACTTCTGCTGCTTTTCTTTCTAATTGTGCTTGTTTTGAAGTAGCATCTAAATCCCCTCTTAATTTTTCCAATAATGCTGTTTTTTCTGTTCTAGCATCTGATAATAAATCAGCTTGATTTAAAGTAGCTTCTGAACCTGGAATAGGAACTGTTGTATATTTTCCTCTAACGTATGCTAATAATTCTTTTGCAAGTGCTAAGGTATACCTATAAATCCATTCCCTACCTGGTGTGTTAATCTGAGTAAAGGAAGGATTTGTATATGGTACATTTGATATATTTGTTATTGGAGTTCCTCCTGTAGCTGCTGCAGCAGTATTTGCATTATCACTTAATCCCTGTTTTTCTGCTACTTTATAATATTCAAATCTTATATACCCTGATCTGGTTGGTACTGGAAATAATCTTAATTGATTATCGATTATTTCAAAAGAGTATGCTGATTTTCTTACCTGGTCATTAAATTCAATTGCCTGTACTTTTAATATATCATAAGAAATTGGCATTAATAAGAAATTAACCCCTGGTGAGTATGATCCAAAATCAAAAGCATCCATAAGTGATTGAATACCTGTTCCTGTACCTGCATAAGGATCAAAGTATCTCATAATGGCAGGTGGTGCTTGGTAAAATACTTTTCTTATTTCAATTGATCCTGTTATTCCTTGACCAATCGCCCATTGTTTTACATCATATACTTGCTGTCCAGAAATTACTTCTATTGATCCAGTATACATTCTTACGTTACCTCCTACACCTGCTTCAGTTCCATATGCTTCAGATAATCTAATCGTATTTTGAATAGAAGGCGTAATTACTGAATTATTTAGATTTGATCCTGTTGGACCTCCTTCTAATGATAGGTAATTCTGTACTACTTGTGCTTGATATACTTCATTTCCGTAAGTAGTTACAGCTTCTTCAAAGCATGCATAAAATGATCCTGAGTTAAGTTCAACATCCATTAACGGATATCCCAACCTAATGGCACAATATTTTGCTACCTTATCTGCTGAGGATGAAAATTGGTTATCTGCATCGTAAAATCCGAATGGTGTTTGACCTGGTGAGAATGTAGAACTACCATTCCATATTGATACTGTTGCCATTGACTATAATTTATTTATAAATAGCAAGTTTCTATCAATCTCTAAAATCCTGATATACTTTTAGTATAGGGGATACTATTTCGTGTCTGTGGTTTGCTTTTAATGCAAAGACTTTGAATCCTTGTACTTGTTCTTCAATACGAGTTAAGAAAGAAAACCCAGTTTCTTTTTTTACTTTAAGATCAATTTGTGCTAAATCCCCACAAATTACCATTTTAGAATTCTTACCTAATCTCCCTAGTACAGTTTCCATTTGATCGTGAGTAACGTTTTGTGCTTCATCTACAATGACAAAAGCATCCACAAACGTTCTTCCTCTCATAAAAGCAAAAGGAACTATTTCAATATTTCCGTATTCTAATTCTTTATCTACTTTTTCCTTACCGTAGAGCATGTATAAGTTATGATATATTGGTGCTAACCAAGGATCCATCTTTTCTTTAAGATCGCCTGGTAAGAATCCTAATTCTTCTTTAGCTACAGTTGGTCTTGTTATGATAATCTTCTCTACTTCTTTACTAAAAAGCATATCGAGTGCTGCTTGCACTGCTACTAAGGTTTTTCCTGAACCTGCCATTCCCTTAAGTACAACTACCGGATTTTCTACAATAAGGGCTTTTGCTTGTTTTTGTTCTTCATTAAGTTGGAGTTGGAACTTAATTGGATTCTTCGGTTTTCTTTTTTGAGTAAAAACCTGATCGGTGTGATGATTTGAAGACATATGTTATAACGTTATCGTTTAATATAAATATACGAACTTTACTTATATAAAAAAAGAGGACCGAAGTCCTCTTTAGTTTTTTATTCATATTTCGATTACACTGTTGCAGCGTCTGATACGAAAATTTTCCCGTAAAACTCGGGTCTGATCATTTTCTTAGCGTATCTTGTCATAATACCTTTTCTCGGAGTAAATGTCGCTGGATCGTACACTAGTGGTGTCATCATTAATGGAATATATGGAGCATAAACTGCACCTGTTTCCAAGAATTGAGATCCTCTGTAACCCATTAAGATAATGTTTTCAGTCATGTAAGGGTTTTTGTAAACTCTAAATCTTGAGTTTAATTGTCCAACTTTTTGAACTCCCATTGCAAAATCCATTTTATCACCGTTTGTATCTGCTGCATATCCTGGAATTGATTCTAAGATTGTAGCTACAGTTGGAGAACATACTAAGAAGTTTGCTCCACCTCTAAGTGTTTTTTGGTGAATTTTGTTAGATACTTTTTGGATTTTAGTTCCGATAGTTTGGAACCATTGTCCTTGAGTATTATAGAAACCAGAAGTTGATGTTGTCCATGCTCCGGCTGCAGTTGTACCAGTCCATACTTTGTTGTTAACAGCTGACCATCTTTCAGTTGTAGCTGCGTCTTGAATCAACATATCAATTAACTCTAAGTCAATCTCCATAGAGATGTATTCCGATAATAATGATGTTAATTCTGCTTCAGCATCGATTGAGTGGTAAGCGTTAAGATCTTGTGCAAACTCTGGAGTCCATTGTGCTTTCAATTTTCTTGTTTTAGCAACGATAGCTTCAGAAGCAAGTGTTACGTTAATTTCAGGAATTGAAATTGTAGATGGTGCTTGTCCGCCAGTGGTTGGAATTTTTGTAGATCCATCCTCAAAGTCACCTCTTGATGTATCAAGTGGTTGTACTGAGTATGCTACTGATCCTACAACAGTTCCTGCAGCGTTGAAAGTTTTTTGAGTTGTATCAACTACGAATACTACTGTATTAGAAGAAGATAAGTAAGTTAACTCCGGATTAGTTGTAAAGTCTACTGATCCTGATAATAATCTGAAAGATCTAATAGCTTCTAAGTCTGAACCTGATAGGAAAGATGTTGCTACTTTTACTTCTCTAAAGTTAGTTGCTGTTAAATCTGTGTTATACGCAATAGATGCAGATGATGCTGATCCTGTTCTGGTGTTGTTAAAGATGCAGTGTATTGGTTAGCAGAGTATCCGAATCTACCTGCTCCATATAAGCCTCCTGATACTTCTTCGTCTACTCCTATTTTATCGTTAGCTGTAGATACGTTTCCGTACATGTTGTTTGCACCTGTACTAGTAAATCCATTTGTTGTAGTACCATATTTAAAGTCTAAGTAGAAAATAAGACCTGATGGTAAGTTCATTGGTTGAACAGATAAGAAATCTTTAGCTGAAATTTGAGCGAATACTTTACGTACTAATGGTAAAGCTACTCCAGCCCATTGCTCAGCACCACCTGTTGATGTACCGATTGCACCGTTACCTGTTTGAGATGCTTCAGATACGATTTGTTTTGCTTGATTCTCAAGAATCATAGCCATGTTGTTTCTGTCGTTTACGTTAGAGATCCCCTCTAGTAAACCAGATTTAGCCCATTTTCCTGAAAGACGTTGAGCATCAGCTTGTAACGTCTTATAGTTCCCTGAACCTTCTAATAATTGATTTAATTCCATGTTTGGTTAAATAATTTTTGTTTTGTTAATTAAAATTGTCTTTCTTTGATACCTGCTAGAATTTGCATTCTATTTACTGCTTCTGAAACTTCATTAATAACTTGTTTCTGAGTAGAACCTGCTGGTTTAGATGCAAATGATTTATGCTCTCTAATAGCTGGTTTTGCAGGTTGTTTTGCTACAACATTTTTAGAAACTGTTTCGAAAACTAATTTTACTTCTTTAACTGTTTCTGCTTTGTCGAAAGCTGCTACAACATTTACTTTTTGACCTTCTGTAAGGTTATTTGCTTTGAAAACTTTATTTACGTAAAGTAACTTAGCGTTTAAAAGATTAACTTCTTGAAGTTGGTTTCTTAAGATCTTAACTGTTTTAAGAGCTTCGTTTAAGTCCTCTTCCATTGGATTTGGTTTTTTCATTCCTTCCATTTTAGAATTTTTCATTCCTTCCATGTATCCGTCACCTTTTGTTCCTGCTGAATCATCTCTTTTAGAACCTGGTTTTCTGTGATATGCGTGATTCACTTTTCCTGGAACTTCTTTTGGAGTAGAGTATCCGTCATCTTCAGTCATTTTATCTTCGTGACTTCCTTCTTCTAATTCTCTTAGTAACTCGTTGATGTCGATTTCTTCTTCATCTTCCATACTTGTCATATCATCACCTCCCATATCATCTGCTGGAAGTTCATCTTCCATTCCATCTTCTGCACCTGTTTCTTGTGCTACGATGTCTCTGATTAGATCTTTTAGGTCTTCGACTGACATGTCTTCGATGTTAAGTTCTTCCTCTTCACCCTCTTCTTCTTCTTCAGTTGGCTCTTCTTCGTCTTCTTCAGGAGCTTCTTCGTCTTCTTCTTCTCTAAGAACATTTCCATGTCTTCTTGGATTTTCAGAGTAGCTTTCTGTTTCTGCACCGTTAATAGTTTCTTCTGATATCTCTTCTTCCATTTCGTCATTTTCCATTTCCTGTAGCTTTTTAGCTAACATTTCTTTTAAATGTGGAGTAATAGATTCTTCTAAAGCTTCTTTAGCGTTGGCGATTGCAGCCTCACGAATAGTTTTTGCTTCAGCAATTGCTTGCTTTAATAAATCTTTGTTTGTTGACATTTTGTTTTGATTTTTGTCGTACGCTTATTGTAGTAGTTAGAAGCGTAATAATGTTTTTACTTTGTAGTAGATGTCATATATATCATGACATATTCAGTAATAAATATATCGTATTTTCCGAAACATAAAAAACCCACCTTTATAGGGTGGGTGTGTTTACTTTTCTTTATATGCTAGTTTTAATTATCGTCTTCATTTTCATCATAAATTTCATCATAACTTCCGTTACCGTTTATTTGAAGTATTTTAATAGATTCATCAGTTTCCCTATCATATTCTCCTTTTTCGATAATTTGTACAATTTCCTGGTTTGTATATCCCATACACCCTACTCTGACTGGAAGATTTGTATCGTACTTTCTTAGTTCCAGTATAAGCTTTCCTACTGTAAAGTTTTCAACATTTTCCTTAAGTAAGTACTTTGCTTGCCATTGGTGTATATCAAAATCGTTTTTCATTTTTATTTTTTTATTTGTTTACAATTTTCAAAATGCCATCTAAGCATATTTGGTTTTTGACCTTCTTTGTTACAATGCGGACATTTTAATGTATGTCTGAATGTATTTTTTTCTGATATTTTTTGTCTGTCTGAGATTTCCTGTTTTTGTTTGTCTGATTTTGGGATTCCTAACCTTTGTTCAGATAATCTTTTTTTAACCTCTTCACTTACTTTATATCCTTTTCTTTTTTCAGATATCTTCTTCTTTGTTTCTTCAGAGTGTTTTTTTCCAAACATATAGTTCTTCTCTCCTTTCTTTGAGGTACTCATCCTATCTTTAGTTTCTTCAGACATTAGTCCTGATCTGTCACCTACTTTAGTGTATCTCAGATTTAATCCTGCTTTAGGATCTAGTACGTTGTAATACTCTTGCCAACTTCTCTCTTTTTCGTTTAATTCGGTGCTTTTACATTCTTCAATTATCTCAAAGATATGTTTTACTGGTGTGTACTTTTGTAGGGATCTGAGTAGCTTTACCTGTTGTGTGCAGTTTAGTTTTTCGTAGTACTGGAATCGCTGTTCTATTTTAGTACTTTGTCCTACGTATATTTTCCCTGTTGGGGATGTTATTTTATATATTCCTACCATTTACTTTCTTTATTATAAATAGCAAGTTTATCCCATTACACCAGTTAAGCTCTTAGTATATTGTTTATGATTGAGTCTAGTTTTGCATACTTATTTATACTCTGTTTTCCCTCATTAAGGCGAATAGGTGTCATGAAAGCTCCATCTGTACTCGGATTTGAGACAAAATCCCAGCATACTAACTGAAAGTCGTCTTGAACCATTAAAGTTCCTTCATTTGTTTGTTGTACTGATCCTGTTCCACGAGATGATATTCCTATTGTATGTCCTCCTCTTAGGATTTCTTTTACGATGTTTCCTGAAGGGGTGTTTAGTAGTTCTACTTTTCCCATCAAATCATCACCTTGCCACCATAATTCCTTTACAACATGTGAGGCATTTTTTAATGATACAACTGGAGATTCTGGATGATCTAATTCACCATATGCATTCCCTACTTTTACAAAATTCTCTACATAGTTTTTTACTTCTTCTTCAAGAATTTCTCTTTTATAGATTCTTCCGTTTTGATTCTTTGCTCCTGCTCTTTGCATAATACCTGTTACTTCAAAAACACCTGGTTTGGTTTTTGATTCAGTAAGAAGTCCTTTGAAAGGAGTTACATTTATTAATAGTGGATTGTTCATTATAGTATATCTTTTAATGATATTGATTCATCCATTCCTTCACTATCAGCTTGACGTCTATCTTGATTTGCTAGGCTCTGTAAAGCTCCTGCTTTTGCTCTATTAATCAGACTTAGTAAATGTTTAAATTTATTATCTTCTGTAGTTGATGCTTGAACTTGTGCTTGTTTATGTAATTTTTCAAATTTAGAAGGTTCAGTTTCGTACATTGTCATAAATTTACGAACCATATTTTTGTCTGCTTCTGTATCTGTTGCTTCTTCTAAATCTCCGTCAATAAAAGGGTCCGAGAAGTTTTCGTCATCGTAGTCTATTTCATCTTCTTCTGGATAATCTTTATTTGAGTAATCTCTAAAGATTGCTAAAAGACCTCGGTTATATCCGTAGATTTGATGATCATCTAAAAAGTCTGCTAAATTATCAGCAACTGCTTCTTCTTCTGGACTTGTTAATATGTCAAATAACATATCTGTGTATCCGTAGATTTGATTATCTTCTAAATAATCTTCTAACTCTCTTTTATACTCAGCGTCTGTTTTAGATCCTTGCATTTCATATAGATCTTCATCTGGTTCTGGATAGTAATCTCCAAAATCACTTACTGGTCCATAATCTCCATGATCATTTGCTCTTTCTTCTCTTTCCTCATCTTGATCATATAGATCTGGATCTGTATTCTCTAAAAGTATATTTTTTATTACTCCTTTGATTGCTTCTTTTAGTGCTGCTTTTTTAAGTCCGTTTTCTTTATCAACTTCGTTTTTTGGAGTTGCATCAATCATTAAATCAGTTCTTTTTGCATTTGCTTTTACTCCTGCTACTTGATTTGTATAAAAAATTGTATCTTTTTCTAGATTTTTAAGAACTTTTCCTAATGCTTTTGTATATTCTTCCGGTGTTGGAGTTCCTAAGATATTTAATCCTTCCAATTCAACTCTTAATCCTCTTAGTATTTGTTCGTATGGATATTTATCCATATCGTTGGTTGGTTTGTATCTGTAATCTGTTAAGCTTTTATTTGTAAGTCTAGCTTCGTTTACGTTCTCTACTTTTACAATTTCTTCTGGTGTAAACTGAGATAAAAATTCTCTAGGAGAACTTTGTATTGATTCTCCATCTTTATCATAAATGTTGATACCTTCTATGCTAAAGAATAATCCGTTATTTCCTTGATACATATCTTCCCAATCTCCATCTATGGCGAAATAGTTACCATCTGGTAATTCTAAGATTTTAGAATAATCTTCTTTTACAGTTTCTTTGATCTCCTGATCAGCATGAACAACGTTTGCTATATCTTGATTTATCATATAACCGCCATTGGAAGTTACAAATGATTTAGGATCATTTGGAAGATGAAATCTAACATTTCTATAAATTTTACCGTTTTTAAGCTTTACATTCTTAAGATTTTTAGTATCAACCTCTTCTTTTATAGCTTGCTTACGTCTTTCTAATTCAGCTTTTACTCTTGCAATTTGATCTTGGTTACCTTCAAATCTAGATGAGTTAATTATCATATCAGCAAGTGCATCGTCAGAGTAATCTTTAAAACTCTCTTCAGTACTGTATGCTTCTCTAATCATTCCTCTGTTCTTAAGAATTTTAACAGCATCATCGTATCCATTGAAATGAGTTACTAGATTTGGTTGCTCCATTCTAGCATCTCTTAGGAACTGATCTTTTGTAAATTTTCCTTCGTTTATTCCGTTATATTTTTCTTGTAATGTTCTCATGTTATCTTTTATCAGATTTTTTTACTACCTTGTCTAGCTTATAACCCATTTCTTCTGTTTTTTTTACTGCAGGACTTTTATCCATTTCTGTTTCTGAAACAAAAGCATGTGGTGTATTTACTTGTATTTCATCTAAGTATGCAAAGGCTTTTGTATCATATGGACGTTTTTTTAACTTAACTGTCGTAAAACCTAATCTTTCTCCTTGCTTTGTAGCAGCATTTTTACCTTGACCTTTTTTAGCAAATGCTTTAGGAGTTGAATATCCTCCAACAGCACCAGTCACATTACCTTCCTCTTCAAGTACTTCTTTAATCATCTGTTTTAATTGTGACTTTTTCATACTCTTTTTAATTCTCCTACTAATTCATAGTACTGCATAAGAGTAACTAAATGGTTATCGGTAACCTTTTCTGTATTTTTAACTGGAGTAATTGATTTAGCTATTTCGTCTAATTTAATTTTAACGATTTGATCTTCAATTCTTGGTTTTAGTTTTGTAATCTGCACTTGTATTTTACCTAATTCCTCATTAACTAATGATCTTAGTTTTGTAGTTGAGTTTGCAGAGATAATAAATTCTCTAAGTATGTTCTTCTGTTCTGGAAGAAGATCAACATATTTATCGTTAAATTTCTCTAATAATATTTTATAGGTAAGTAGTCTTAAATCCTTATCGTATTTTGAATATTCTTCAATTAAGGTATCTTTTGCACTATTTACATCCTGTTTTGTTTGTAAGAAATGCTCAAGTAATGTTGTCTTATTATCTACAAAGACTTGAGGATCTACTAATCCTTCTGTATTTTGAGCTTCCATTAAACAATACAAAGCAGCTAATGGTTTATAACTTTCTACTTTAATTGAGAAAAAATCCTCTAAGTTATAATGGTTCTTTAACTCCTTTATTAATTCGTATTTTTGTTTACTCAAAGTATTCGTATCTATTTTTCTAGATAATTCTACAATAGTAGATAAAATTGCTTCTGCTTTCTTTTGACCTATTCCTTTGTTCTTTAATACAAAGTCGTATAGTTTAAATTCTTTTACTAGAGAGGTATTCCCAGTATAGAATTTTTTTAATATCTTAACTGCCGGTGAGTCTTTTCTTGACAGGGTATCAGCTGCTATTTGTTTTACTAGTAATTCAAATATCAACCCTGTATTCTTATATTTACTGTGTTTTACTTTCACGGTATTCTTTGATTTATTAATAAATAGGTGTTAATTATCTAAATTATCTTTAATATTATCTTCATTCAATAAATCAGACTGTTCCTCTATTTTCTCTTCAAAGATTAATGTCTTTTTAAATGGAGAGAATATATTCTTATTCTGTGTTAAGACTAGTTTTGCCTTAAGATTGCCATGTGCTTTCTTTTTAGATGTATCTTCGCTTACGTTTTCGTTATCACTAGGGAAGCCACCTTTCATTCCATGAACTCCTAATCTATCTCTACCACCCATTGGATCTTTCTGTGTACCTAGAACTGAGAATTTCTCTCTAGGCTTGCCCTCCGGTTGTGGGTCTCTCTCATCATATCCAGCAGGAACATCTCCTTGCTCTCTTGCTCCGTAAATAGAAGCTAAGTCATGCGGTGTTCCATAAGATTCCCCTGTTACTACAGGATCATTCCCTTCATTCTCTATTTGAGATAACCTAAAGTCACGTTTAGCATCTTCTCTAACTAGATCTCTCATTTCATTATACTTATCTTCTGATAGATTAAAGATATAGTCGTAAATATAGTCTGATGAAAATAATTTAGTTTCTTTCATTTGACGAGCTAGGTCAATTTTCTCTTTTAATAAAGCTACTTTTTCTTGCTCGAATATAATAGATGCTGTAGATAATTTAATTTCAAAATTAGTTAGAGATTCACCTTTAAATCCTTGAGCATATAAATGCACCAAAGCAATTTTAGTTAATTCACTTTCTACGATTCTTTGAATTCTTTCTACTGTTCTTGCAAAACGAATATCTTCTGCAGCTAATGTTGCTTTTCCTGATAAATCTTTCTCAAATCCAAAATAAGCTTTAGGTACCTTTAATGCAGCAAACATTTTATCTCTTAGGTATTCAACGTCTTTTATTCCGTCATACTCTAATCCTTTTGTTGTTTCAATTTTTGTAGAAGTATCTCCCCCTCTTACTGGAAGGTAAAAGTCTTCCATCATATTCATCATATTGAATTTTAGGTTATAATCACCTGTTTGTGGGTCAATATAAGGAGTTTTTTTAATACTATTAATTGTTTTTTGCATGAACTGTTCTACCTCATTTGGTGGAATTGCCCCTACATTAATATAAAACATTCTCTTTTCAGGAGCTCTCATGATACGGTGAATTAACATCGCATCCTCCATTAAAGTCATTTGCTTGTAAATTTTTCTAGCAGGTTCTATATAAGATCTACCATAAGGAAGATAATTTGTATCTGCAATTAACCTAAAGTGAGCTACTTCGTAGTTATCTAGATTGATAACTGATTTGTTTGAATTAGGAATATAGTTTGGATCCATCGATGAAGCAAGTCCATCCGGGTCAATTGTAAAAGTTACTTTAGTTGGATTATCTTTATCTACTCCTTCGTGTCTAACCATATGATAAACCGTGTAAGGAAGTACATTATATACTCCAAATTCTTCTGAGATTTCTAGTTTTAAAAAGAAATCACCGTACTTACACATATTTCTAATCCATGACCATAGATTAAATTCAATATTTAATACATCGTAATATAGGTTGTAAAGAACTCTTTGTATATTTTCATCCGAAGATTTTATAGATAGTACTTCGTTATATTCGTTTCTTAGAGTAGCTTCATCTGCTAGGATATCTAAGCATGATGCGATAAATGGATCTGAATCCATTGCTTCATAATCTGAATATAGTTGAATTCTTAATGTTTGGTAATTAAGATTTGGATTAAATATATTCTTATTGTTGTATATGTATAGACGAGAAAATCTATCTAGTAGTGCATTTGTTTGATATTTACCAGTAGTTTGTATCTGATTAATATCTGCTATTTTTAGTTCATCTCCTCCTACATTTCTAACTAAGATATCTGTTGAAAACAGTCTCTGTAGGTTGGAAAATAAATTTCTTTCTGCCATTGTTAAATATTTTATTTATAAATAGTGGTTATCCCAATAGCCAAGTGAGATCCTCATCCCCATGGCTTGTTTTCATAAGATAAGGATTATTTCTCATGGGAGCAACATTAAAAACCGGTGTATCTTCTCTTTGATTTAAACTAACAAGGGAGTTCATTGTGGCTCTTGAAAGGTCCATTCCCTGTTGTCTCATTTTAACGGCTGTATCTCTTACATAAAGTGCAATAGCTAGTGGCATTACAAGGTCATCATTATATCCGATCTGTGCTTGTGGTTTTCCATTTTTCCAAACAAATACCCTTAACTCAGCCATCGTTCTTTTGGACTTGATTATAACTGATTTCTCTCTAATATATTCAGTTAACTTTGCAATTACTAGTGGTCTTGTTCTCAAGGACATTGTAAATCCAGGAACTAACTTATCTCTTTCAAACTTAGCCATATATGATTCGACTGTTTCAGTTTCTGACCTTGATGAATAGTATAGGTTCTTATATTCCCTGGATATTACTTGCTCTATTGTTGACCATCCTATATTTGCATTCTCTATTACAAGTAGTGCATCATTATATTCAGTTGCTATGCTTACTAGTACATTTCCAAATTCTTTAGGGGATAATTTACCTTTATATTCTCCTACTTGAGTACATGATTCAATATCAAATATATGGAATGTGGAGTAATCGGTTGAATCTCCTCTAGATACATCGGCAATAATCATATACGATTTTTGATAATCAACCCCTTCCCATATCCATAGATTATTATCTACTCCTCTTTTTTCAATAGGTTCTTGAATATATGTTTCCTCGTAAAAAGATAGTAATTCTGGTTCAATAACCGTATCTCCGGAAGTTAAAAAGTCACAATCACACTCCTGTGCAGCTGCTCTTACTCCTAATTTCTTATCTTGTTCATCTCTCCAATCTTGTTCTCTTTCTGGATGTACTGACCATGGTAATTTAACTGGAATGAATCCATTTTCTCCTGCTTCAGCATCTACCCATGTTTTATGAAACCAGTTTGCAATACCATTTGGAGTGGAAAGGGCCATACATTGACCTCCAGTTGCTAGGGTTTGTTGTGCTGCTGTATATGTTTCTTCAATATTGTCAATGAAAGCAGCTTCATCTATTAGTAACAATGATACTGCTTCTGAACGAGCAGAATCTGTATTTGATGATTTAGCTGTAATTTTAGAACCGTTTTTTAGTCTAAGAGATAATTTATTTTTTTCTGTAAAGGGTAATTGTAACCATTTTGGTAGATTCTCATACATGAAAATCGTTTTAGTTACTAAATTACGTGCTGTTGCTTGAGTAATTGCTAATGCAAGTATATTTTTATCTTTATGAAAGAGCATTAACCACAAAGCATATGCAGATGCTAGAGTAGAGATACCTAACTGTCTTGATTTTAAAGTGATGATATAATTTTCATCTCTAAATAAATGCAGTACGCTTTCTTGGAATGGATATAGGTTGAATAAAATTCTACCTCTTTTTGGATGCTGTATATAGCAGTACTTCTTCATGAAGTAAGCTGGGTCTTTGGCACACTTAATATATTCTTGGGCTACTATTTGTTTAATATCTGGTTGTGACATATTATATAATTATATATAATAAATAGCCGAACATAAAAAAACCCACCTTTGTGGGGTGGGCTTGTTTTATTCTAATAGTAGTTTATTCTTGTGTTCTTGAATTACTAGTCATTTTATTCTCTACTAAGTACTTTCTTAAATCAAATCCTTCCTTTAAATCTGCTTTTGTTTCTTTTTTAGTGAATTTTTTATCACCTAATTTTTCCATCTTCTCGATACCTTTTCTTAAAGTCATGATATCTTTTTTCATTTGTTTAAGTTTCTTTTGATCGATATGATCTGCATCATCTCCTTCTTCAAGTGCTGTTGCTTTTTTTTCTAATCCATCAGCAACTCTTTTCATTTCTTGCATTTTAAATTTATGAGCTTCTTCATCTGTACTTTTATCAATTTCTTGCATAAGTTTTTCGATGCTTTCGTATTTTGGCATAGGCTTTTCTTCTACCATTTCTTCTCCTTCTGGAATTGTTATTTCCGGTGCAGGGTTTGGTAATTGGTTTGGATCATCATGACGACCCATTGTGTAGTCTACGTTATCGTCTTCAGTTACTTCTAATCCTAATGCGTTTTCTACTAATCTAGTTAAGTATTTGTCTCTTTGTGTCATTTTATTTTCTTTTACTGTTTCTTTTTCTTTTACTCCTATCTTAGTTGTTTTACCCCAAGTAGATGTTTTTGTTTTTCCGTCTTTAGTTTTTAGTGTTACTTCTACTTTTCCTGATGGTGTTCTAGCACCTGCAGATACAGATACTACTTCATCTCCTGATCCTATAATATCTCCTTTTTTAAGATGCTGTGCTTCTTTTGAGTTTTTTGATACTTTGTATGATTTAGCTTCTTTTATGTTTGCTGAATCGAGGTTCTGATATACCATTTCTCTTTGCTGTGATGATAGCGGTTTGAAGTTCTCTAAGTTACCTCCAAATTCTGGGAATAGTTTATTTGCAACTCTCATCATTTCTGCATGTTTTCTTTTTTCTGAATTTACCATGTCGAATCCTGCTTGCATTGATGCTGGTGCTACTTCTTCCATTCTGCTTCTACTTGCTAGTATATTGTTAACTGCATTTGGTGTACCTCCAAAACCTTTTGCACCCTTACCGCTTAGTATGTATCTCAATTCTTCGTCTGATATATTGGTATCTTGAATTTGATTATAGTACTTCATTCGTAACATGTTTTCTGATCTTGCATCTGCATCTTTAGTTAGTTCCTCAGGTGATCGGTCTAGTGGTTCGATAGCTGGATTTGAACTAGGTCTAGATAGTATATTTCTATCGTGAATACCTTCTTCCATTTCTTCTTCATTACCTTCCAAATACAATTGTCTATCTAAAATTAATTCTCCTACTATTCCGTAGTTTTCTTCTTCGAATTTTATTAATTCTTCTTCTGTTAATGGAGTTCCATCTTTATACTCTGCATAAGTAATGTAAGCATCTGTGAAGTCTGGATAGTCACTTGTATCTATGTCTTCAATCTCAATTGACCTAATATCTACTGGTTTTCCATTTAATGAAGCTTCTTCGTTCATTTTATTTTTCATTGAATCAGATGCTTCTAGTAAACCTTCTTCCTTTAGTTGTGAATTAATATCCTCTTCAATAAAGTCTGCGATGTACGATGATATCTCTTGTTCGTTTTGTATATCTTCTGAGCTAACAGGTTCTCCAGATACGTCTATTGATATAAAGTCGATATAACCGTCTTCATCTTCTAGTGCATAAAAGCAAGTATCCATTATACTTGAATCTTCTAAGCTGTAGATTTTTACTCCATCTATAGTAGTCATATAAAATCCTCCTGTTCCTTCTTCATCGAAGTATTTGTAATCTTCTTGCTCTTCTTTTAAAAGTTTTGCGTTTTTTGTAAGTTTATTCTCTGTTAAGAATTGTCTTAAATTAAAGTTATCTGCCATTGTGTTTATATTTTTGTTTATAAATAGTTTATTATTAGTTAAAAAGTCCTTTACTGTAATTTATCATACCTTGGTTTATTGATACTCCACTTAAGACCTTTTCAGTATCAATGTTATTTAGCGTATCCCTTG
>Ga0209500_10001691_pt1 | contig 16319 bp, 25 predicted proteins | sample S_140212_EF_Meta_FD_187323 | JGI IMG/M metagenome (GOLD analysis project Ga0209500, IMG submission 187323) | Freshwater microbial communities from Lake Simoncouche, Canada to study carbon cycling - S_140212_EF_MetaG (SPAdes) (version 2) | ecosystem: Environmental > Aquatic > Freshwater > Lake ... | reverse complement strand
GTTAACGTAGTTAGCAATCTGCAAATCCAGGTGGCTATTTATGGCTATATGGCAACTATTGCAAAAATGCCTAAGGGTATTATTCGTTACAACTTTACCTAATAAAACCCACTAATAGTTTGGTAGGCCTCTTAGCCCTTTGAGGCTTACCAAACCTAATTAAGATAGGAGTACAAAAATGCCAGCCACGTATGTAACAGCTGCTACCTTAAAGGCTAGCCTGGGCGTTGGCACTTTGTACGATTCTTATACCTGGATAGAGGACACCTGCCAAGCTGCACAAGATCTAATAAACGGCTTTTTATGGTTTGACAGCGCGCCCGTAGTCGGTACCGCGTTGGTGTCTAATGTCGCTACAGTTATGGTTGCCAACCCTGGCATCTTTACTACGGGCCAATCAGTAACTATTGCTGGGGCTGGTTCAACCTTTAACGGTACTTACACAATTACGGGCACAATTCCATTTAGCACAGGCACAGCTAATATCTTGCCTGCGTTTAATATGCAGCTTAACTATTGGCAATTCCCACAGGGCTATAGCTTTATCCAATATGCAAAAGTAGCAGCTGACCAAAACTTTAGGCGCGTACTGCCTTACGGCACTATGACAGGTGATGATACAAAAACGGCTACCTACGCCAATACCCCAGCTATTAACGCTGCAGCTTTAATGCTGGCAGAAAATATATGGACATCTAGATTTAGCACACAAAACGGGGGCACTAGCGTGGACGGCTATAGCCCTAGCCCGTTCAAAATGTCTAATACGCTTATGGCATCTGTAAGAGGCCTTTTAGCCCCGTATCTTTCACCCGCAAGTATGGTCGGCTAATGCCTGCAGCTATAACTACTTTACGTACAACCGTAGCCACAGCGTTAACAAACGTAGGCGTATGGAGTACTTTTGCTTACCCGCCTAGCACAATCTTGGCTAATAGTGTCGTGGTTGCCCCAGCAGATCCATACATAAGCCCTAGCAATAATTCTTATGCTGGCATCTCACCTATGGTAAACCTAAAGGTCATTATGACGGTGCCAATGTTTTCAAACGAGGGCAATTTACAAGGCATTGAGGACACCATAGTAGCTGTGTTTAATAAACTAGCTGCTAGCTCAATCGTATTTAATGTTACCGCTGTATCTGCACCTAGCGTTTTAAGTGTTGCTAGCGGTGATTTATTAACTGCAGATTTACAATTATCCATACTTAGCAGCTGGACATAGGAGATATAAATGGCACTTACAGATGAAGAAAAAGCGTTTTTAATCAAAATTGGCCAAGAGCTGCCAGTAGAGGTTAAAGAGACAAAAACAAAAGACACACCTACCGAGAAAATAGGAGAATAGCCCAATGGCAATTTATCTATCCAATACCGTAGTGGCTACTCTTAACTCAGTAGTCCTATCAGATCACGTTACAAGCGCAACTATTAACCGTGCCTTTGACGAGCTAGAGGTTACAGCTATGGGCGATACAGCGCATAAGTTTGTTAAGGGCCTAGAGGCCAGCACTATCACTCTAGACTTTTTAAGCGATACAGCTGCAGCAAACGTAAACGCTACTTTGCAAGCTGCCTGGGGTACAACAGTACCGCTAACACTTAAGCAGACAAGCGCAGCAGTATCAGCAACTAACCCGCTATATAGCACTACTGTTTTGGTCAATAACACCACAGACATTAACGGCGCTGTAGCAGATATTGCTACTCAAAGCATTACTTTCACCTGTAATTCACCAATCGTAATTACAACTAGCTGAGAATAAAGAAAAGGGGCTAACACAATGGCAAGACTCAAAATAACAAGGGCAGACGGCAGCGTATCGGATCATCAGATTACGCCACGTATTGAGTACGCCTTTGAGTTATATGCAAAAAAAGGCTTTCACAAAGCTTTTAGAGATGATGAAAAGCAGAGCGATGTGTACTGGCTAGCCTGGGAGTGTTTACGCACAAGCGGGCAAACCGTACCAATGTTTGGGGCAGAGTTTTTAGAAACCTTAGCTAAGGTTGAGGTACTAGATGATGACCCTTTGGGGTAGTGGGGCGCGGTAGCTTTGGTTACCTCATAGCGCAGCTAGCCGTGGAGACGGGTATCGCGCCTCAGTACTTACTAGACCTTGATGCAATTATGTTTAAGAATATGCTCAAAGTTATAAACGATAGATCTAAGGAGCTACAAAATGCCAACAGAGCTAGAGGGAGCCGTACAGCTCCGCGTAGCCCTTAAGCGTTTTGCACCCGACCTATCTAAAGAGACTCAGACAGAAATGGCGGCAGCGTTAAAAACTGTTACCACAGTAGCTAGAGGTTACGTGCCTAATGACGGTCAGGTTTTATCAGGCTGGACTAAAAACTTATCAGGTGCCGAAAACCTTGTTTACCGTCCATTCCCAAAGTTTAATTCAGCCGCGGCTAAAGCTGGGATTACTTACTCAACCTCACCCTCTAAGCCTAATAAAAACGGTTTTGTAGCTTTAGCTCGTATTCTTAATAAATCTGCAGCTGGGGCTATTTATGAAACAGCTGGCCGTGCCAATGCGCAAGGTCAACCAACTTACAAACCTGCAAGCGTGGTTTATCGCACAGGAGACGGCCCAGGAGATTTTACAATTAGGTATTATCAAGAAAAAGATAACTCTCAGCGTAAAGGCTTTAATAACTCGCTTAACCCTAATGCGGGTAAGCAGTTTATAGATAACCTTAACAGTACGGGTCAGCTGGTCAACGCTCGCCCTAAGGGTTTAGTAGGTAGTCCTGGGCGTAAATTAACTGGACGTTTAATCTTTAGAGCCTGGGCCGAGGATAACGGACGGGCTAACTCAGCTGTTATTAAGGCGTTAGAAAATGCCTCAAAAATGTTTTATGAGCATACAAGGAGAGCTGCCTAATGGCTACAGATCTAGTAGTAAATATAGCCAGTCAATTCTTAGGTAAAAAGGCTTTTTCAGATGCTGACAAAGCAACTAAAAAACTTACAGGTAGCGTTAAAAGTCTAGGGCGTACTTTAGGCGTAAGTCTTAGCGCTGCCGCAGTTTTGGCCTACGGCAAAGCATCTGTAAAGGCAGCTAGTGAGGATATTAAAGCTCAAAGATTATTGGCCAATACCTTAAAAAATGTTGGCTTAGCTTATGCTGCCGTTGATGCTGAGGGTTTTATATCCAAAATGCAAAGCCAAACGGGTGTACTAGATGACCAACTACGCCCAGCGTTTGCACAGTTAGCATCTGTTACTGGCTCAGTAGCCAAAACTGAAAATCTTTTAGGTCTTGCTTTTGATGTATCTAGCGGCAGCGGCTTAGATTACGCCTCAACTATTGACATATTGAGCCAGGCTTATGTTGGTAACACAAAAGGATTAAAGCAACTTAATTTAGGACTTACTCAGGCAGAGATTAAAGCTATGTCCTTTGATGATCTTATTGCTTTACTCACTAATCGTTTTGCTGGCTCAGGTAAAGCAGCTCTAGATACTTACATAGGGCAGATGTCTTTGCTTACAGCAGCCTCATCTAATGCCTCAGAGATTATTGGCGTAAGCCTGCTCGGCGCTATTGACTCATTAACGGGTAGTGACGGTATAGCAAACGTAGGCACAGATATAGAAAACGCCGCAAAGTCTTTATCTAACTTTATAGATAGCGTTGTATATCTTAAAGAGCAGATAGCTAGTATCCCAGGGGCAGGTATAGTTAAAGGCGCTTTTGGTTTGGTTGGCAACGTATTAGGCCGTTTTAGCCCACAACGAGCAGCTGAATTACTTAAAGAGATTAAAGGCCCACAGCCTTTTAGCCAGCCAATGACTTTAGCTAATCAAGATACAGGTAGGGCAAACCTTGCAGCTCAAAAGGCAGCAGAGTTAGCGGCTATCAAGCGTAATAAAGAGCTAGCAGCTTTAGCTAAGTCTCAGGCTAAAAGCGCAGCAGCAACTCTTAAATCAAAAAAGGAGCAGGCAGCTTTAGATAAAGCTACTGCGGCAGGTCAGTTAGCATTAAACAAGGGTGCAGACGTTTTTGATATTGAGAAAATCCAACTTAACGCAGCTTTAATCGGCCAGGCTGAGGCGCTAAGTAAGGCTACAACTGGGGCACAGATACTAGCTATTACTAATGACGTGCAGCGCCTAAAAATTAAGCAAGATATGTTGGCCCTAGAAGATGCGATAGCATCTAAAGATGTAGCCCGCATAGAGTCAGCCACAAAGCAATTAAACGAGGACTTAAAAATACTAGGTACCTTACAAAGCCAAAACTTTACTTTGCTAGGTATTAAAACAGTTTTGGATAACCTAAAACCTAAAGAGCTTATAGATCAAGAAAATCTAAATATGGCTTTAGATAAAATACGAGAGATGCTAAAGCTTTTGGCACAGGCAGGAGCGACACCTAGCACTAAACAAAAATCAGGTATCCCTACAGGCGATTATGTAGCACCTGTAGTTTTTGACCCTAACACGTCTATAGATGCAGTTATAGAGTATGCCGATGCTGCAACCGAACGAGCTACAGCTTTTGCTATATTACAAGAGCAAGAAAACTACGCAGCTTATTTAGACCTTATTGAGTTTCAAAGAAAACTAGGAGACTTTGGGGGCTATAGCTCCAATATGAACAGCGGTGCAGGGTATGGCTCGGGCAAGGTAACCGTAGAGATTATAGACAAGACAAGCGGACTCATTGAGGTAGTACAAACCGCAGTACAAGAAAATAACAGGTTTGGCAATAACCTTAATTTTGCTGGGGCATTATGACAGTACCTGTAATTAACGCTGTTATTAACTTTAGTACTGGGCCTAGCTTTGCTCAGGCGATGATCTTAGACAGCGGCATATTAGGCACCAATATCCTGGCAGATGCAGCTAGCGTCATTGTGGACGTATCAGACGTAGTAGATAGTATTGAGACAAAACGCGGGCGTAACCCTCAGGCTGACCAATTCCAAACTGGTAGCCTGACTATGCGTATCGTTGACCAAAACGGCGATTTTAACCCTCAAAACCCAGCTAGCCCATATTACAATTTATTAACTCCAATGCGTAAGGTACAGATTACGGCTACATATGGTGCAACTACTTACCCGATTTTTGCTGGCTTTATTACTAGCTATACAACTACTACACCTAAAAACGCTAATGACGTGGTTTATACCACTATTACAGCTGTAGATGCTTTTAGACTCGCTCAAAATGCACAGATAAGTACGGTGGCAGGTACCTCAGCGGGCCAGCTCAGCGGTGCAAGAATAAATAACCTACTAGATGCTATTTCTTGGCCAACCTCTATGCGTGACGTGGATGCAGGCCTAACTACTATGCAGGCAGACCCAGGCACAGCTCGCACAAGCCTTGCTGCTATGCAGACTGTAGAGACTAGCGAATACGGGGCATTGTATGTAGATGCTGCTGGCTCGTTTGTCTTTCAAGATCGTGCAGTAACAGCTGGCAGTAGTGGCCTTGCACCTGTGGTATTTAACGATAACGGCACAGGTATTGGTTACTTTAACGCGGTGTGGCGGCTTGACGATACCTTAGTTTATAACTCGGCCAGCATTACCCGCACAGGGGGCACGGCTCAAACGGCCATAAACCAAACTAGCATAGATAAGTATTTTGCTCATAGTTACAACCAACAAAACCTACTAATGCAAACCGATGCCGTAGCCCTGGACTATGCCCGTGCATACGTTGCCTCTAGGGCTGAGACTAGTATCCGATGCGATGCTATTCAGCTAGACCTTTATACCGATAATTACACAGCTGGCACCGTTGCAGCTCTAGGCCTGGATTACTTTGACCCTGTAACTATTACAACTAATCAGCCAGGTGGGTCAACTCTTACTAAGACTTTGCAGGTGTTTGGCGTTGCTCAAAGCATTACGCCTAATAGCTGGAAGACAACACTTACCACTTTAGAGCCGATTATTGACGGCTTTATATTAGACTCATCCATATACGGTTTGCTTGACAGCGGCGTATTAAGTTATTAAGGAGCTAGGACTATGGCAGCTGGATTAGGTTTTAAGACCTTTACTACTGGCGAGGTACTTACGGCAGCTGACACTAACGGCTACCTAATGCAAGGTATTTTAGTTTTTGCATCATCTGCAGCTAGATCTAGTGCAGTTACCTCACCACAAGAGGGGCAATACTCTTACCTCAAAGACACTAATGCCCTGGAGTATTATGACGGTGCAGCGTGGGTAGGCGCACCTGTTGGTGATATTACAGCCGTTACAGCTGGTAAAGGTTTAACAGGTGGTGGCAGCTCAGGGGATGTAACTGTATCGCTTGGCACTACTGCCAAAGGTGATCTAGTAGCTGGCACAGGTACAACTACCGCAGCTGCATTAACTGTAGGCAATAACGGCGAAACTCTCGTAGCAGATAGTTCCACGTCAACAGGCTTGCGCTATCAGGCTGCGCCGTCAATCAACTATGTCATCAACGGCGGTTTTGACATTTGGCAGCGCGGAACATCTATTGCTGCAACTGCTTCGGCTACTTATTGCACGGACAGATTTCAAATCTTACGCGCTGGAGGTGTGCTTGGTGCCACAGTTACTCGCCAAGCATCAGGCAACACATCTTTTGAATACGCATCAAGAGTGCAACGAGATTCAGCAAACACAAGCACCGCCGTGGTTTATCTTGGTAATTCTATGGAATCAAGCCAAACTATTCCGCTTGCTGGTCAAACAGTAGTCTTTTCATTTTGGGCAAGAAAAGGCGCAAACTATTCAAGTGCATCAGATGTGCTTTCACTTACTCTTTCAAGCGGAACTGGTACAAATCAAAATGTGTTTTCAGGTTTAACTGGTCAAGCAACAGTGGCATCAACAAACGCCACACTTACAACATCTTGGCAACGCTTTAATTGCACAGGAACAGTTTCATCAAGTGCAACTCAATTAGCGTTTTACTTTAATTACACACCAGTAGGTACGGCAGGGGCTAACGATTACTTTGAGGTATCGGGTGTGAAATTAGAACTTGGTTCAGTACCGACTGCGTTTTCACGCGCTGGCGGAACAATCCAAGGAGAATTAGCCGCTTGCCAGAGGTATTACTACCGCAATAGCGCGACTACCAATAACACCACAATGGGCTGGGGCTTTGCCTCATCATCAACTAATGTAATGGGAATTATACAATTTCCTGTAATGATGCGAACAGCACCAACATCAATAGATTTCTCAACAATTCAATGTAACGACTCTACAACTGGTACGGCTGTTTCTGCCGTTGCATTTAGTGGTGTTGAGTATGGCACTCTATTGGCAACAGTTAATTTTACAACTAGCGGTATGACTACTTATAGACCAACAAAAATCATCTCCAATGGCAGCACAGCGGGCTATCTTGGATTTAGTGCGGAGTTATAAAAATGGATAATGTGACTTTCATAACAGACTTAGACGGCAACGAACACGCCATAATTGACCACGGCAATGAGCAATTTACCTCAATGACCAAAGCCGAATACAACCGCCGACAAGCGGAACAATCCACACCAATCGTTACAGATGCAGACTAGCTACAACGGCTGGCCAGCATCTAAGGATCAGGCTGACATAGGCGTTAAGCCTTTTAAGGTAGAGAGTACAAGCCTTAAAATCCGCTGCGCCGAAAAGGTAGCGCCGTTGCTTATTAACTTTGCTAAAGAGTTTAACGAGCTAATAGAGCCAATAGAGGGCGGGGCGCTAGATGATTGGGGCTACTGCTACAGAGACGTAAGAGGTGTGCCAGGTAAATTAAGTAATCACAGTAGCGGCACAGCCATAGACCTGAACGCGACTAAACACCCTTTAGGCAAGGTAGGCACGTTCGATGCAGCTAAAGTACCTATGATCCGTGCCCTAGCTAAAAAATACGGGCTAACCTGGGGCGGGGATTGGGCTAGAAAAGATGAAATGCACTTTGAGATAAGTATTGGCCCTGCAAAGGTTGCAGAGTTATTAAATAAATTAGGGCTAGAAAAGAGCAAAAATGAGTGATATACAGCAAGCTAATATACCTGCAAGCACGGTAACCCTTTTAGCCTCAGGCGCTCGTACTACTACAGCGGCAGGCACAGCGGTTACAGGTTTTGCAGCTGCAAGGCAGTTAGTCCTACAACTACAGGTAACTGCAGCTAGTGGCACAGCCCCTACCCTTGATGTGGTTGTGCAAGATACAACAGACGGCACAAACTACAACACCATAGCTACCTTTACACAAAAAACAGCGGCAGCACGTGAGGTTATCAGACTCACAACACCTTTTACAGATAACCTAAGAGTGAGTTACGAAATTGGTGGAGTAACACCGTCTTTTACTTTTAACGTTATTACCTGGGCGGACTCAAATTGAGCGCGCAACTAAAGGCAGCGGCCTTATCTTACCTACGTGCAGCTCTATCTTGTGTTGGTGCGCTGTATCTTTCAGGCATCTCAGACCCTAAAGTACTAGCTAATGCTTTTCTAGCTGGGCTAATCGGGCCTTTGCTTAAAGCTTTAGCACCTAATGAAAAGCAACTAGGAATAGGCGCTAAGTAAATGTCACAAGCCCAGGCATATGTAGCTATGGCGTTGGGGATCGCCACGCTTGGGGGCCTTATGGCTGGGCTTGTACGTCACTTAGTTAAGTACTACCTATCTGAGCTACGCCAGGACGGGAACGGCGGGCATAACCTTGTAGGGAGAGTGGAACGTATAGAGCTGCGTGTTGATCGTATATATGAGATGTTGCTAGAGGACAGACTTAATAAGTAGGGCGTGTCGCGTTGCCTTTTGTCGGTGGGTAGGTTCATACTTTAACTACACGCTGAGAGGGCTACTCGGTTAGTAGCTTTATCGGCCTTAACAAAGGGCGAAAGATGAACAGTTTAGACTTTATAGTAATAGCGATGCTGGCGAGTATTGTGGGTTTATTTATTTATGCTGCATATGATTGGGGCTACAAAGTAGGCCTGGGTGAAGGTTACCTACGTGGCCGTAACATTGCTAAGGCACTAAGAGATGCTGAGGTAGCTAAGTGAGCAACTTTCTTGAAGGCTACGAGGATGTTAACGCCAGGATTATTAGGGCGCGTGCAGAATATCCTACGCTACGTTTGGTAGCATCTATTGAAGACATAGATATAACAAAAGGTTATGTACTTATTAAGGCTGAGGCTTATAAAGAGTATGAAGATCATCTACCAAGCGCTGTTGATTATGCTTTTGAGATGCGTAGCGATAGGGGCGTAAACCTGCATTTTTGGGTAGAAAACGCAGTTACTAGCGCGTATGGCCGTGTTATCGGTTTGCTTACACCTGGCGGTATTGCACGCAGCACAAAACAGGATATGGAAAAAGTAGAGGCACTTAGCACTAAAGACGTAGCGCCAGTAAGTGATGATCTATGGGCCACTACACCCGTAGCACAGACCATAGAGGCAGTTAAAAACGAGCTAGGCGGTATTTACCTACAGGGCAAACCTGAGTGCCAACACGGTGCCCGTGTATGGCGTACAGGCACAAGCGCCAAGACAGGCAAAGAGTGGGGCAACTACAGCTGTATTGAAAAGAGCAAGGCAACACAATGCGACCCCGTTTGGTATATGCAGACATCTACAGGTTGGGCGCCCCAGGTATGAGCGACCAATACGAGCTAATAAATCTACAAGCTATGACTGGCAAACTTTTTATAGACGGTGAGTTAGCAGCTGAATACAAGGTAGAGCAGTGCGATAAATGCGCTATGGTCACGCAGCTAGATAAGTTTGGCTATCAAAAAAACAGCTTTGAAAACATTATATGGTTTTGCAAAGGCTGCCGATGATAGACACAGAGCAAGAGCTATTCAACTACATCAAAGGCCGTTACCTAGAGGATCTAACTAAGTCAACTAACGAGTATGAATACCACGATGCTACTAGCACCCTGTATAGGCTACATATAGAGCTAAAATGCAGGCACACACATTACGATAACCTGCTCATAGAGCAAAATAAATATGATGCGCTAGTGCAACAGGCCGAGCGCCTGGGCTTTACACCCTTTTACGTCAATGCCACACCTAAGGGCATCTACGCTTTTAACCTGCGTAAAATAACGGTTAAGTGGTCAGTTAAAAGGCTGCCTGCTAAGACAGAGTTTGACAGCGCGGGCCAGGTTGATAAGACCGTGGCCCTTTTGCCTATCTCAGAGGCGGTGCAGTTATGAGTGAGTCAATACGCTTTGAGTGCCGTAGCTGTAAAAAGATAACAGAGCAGATAGAGCGCATAGTGACAGATAACCTGCCTGCTAACGTAAAGGTCTTACAATGCAAGGTATGTAGCAAAATGAGCGTTTGCCTATTGGTTACTTATGCCGATGTATGAATATGAGTGTATTAGCTGCTCCATACGCTATGAGGTGCAGCGATCTATACACGATGTAAATATACCTAAGTGTTGTGGCTTTGATATGCGCCGTATTTATGACCCAGTAGGGGCCATATTTAAGGGCACAGGTTGGGGCAAGGATGCTTGATAAATGTAGCAATAATAACTGTATCAATACACCCTATTGGTATTCAATATTGGATGAAAGCGTATTCTGCAATAGCTGTGCAGAGCCAATAGGCTCATATGTAAGGCCAATAGATGTTAAATAGTTATCCACAGGAGTTATCCACAGCCGGCAAAAACCTGTGGACGACACGCAGGCGATACGCTCAACTTATCCACATACTCGCTAGTAGATTGACACGTACGCTAGCATCACAACTCGCTGGCGAGCCGCTGAAGCGGATAGCTCGCAGGCGATGTTTGGTGCTTGTGGGGCTGTATTGTGTAATTTGGATTACGCCTGCATATGGATATAACCCAAACGTAGAGAGCTATAAACTCTATGCTCATATGAAACTATTAGATGATAAGCAATATAGATGCTTAGTTATATTGTGGCGTATGGAAAGCCAATGGAACCCTAAGGCCAAGAATAGTAAGAGCAGCGCATATGGGATACCTCAACTACTTAAGATGACAGAGACTAATCCATACAAGCAGATAGACTTAGGGCTTAAATACATTACTCATCATAGAATCTATAAAGGTGATGTATGTAAAGCATTAGCTCATCATAAGAAAGTAGGTCATTACTAATGAGTACTAAACGTGGTGACCCACGCTCTCAGCGTAAGTACAAGGCTGTTAGGTTGCAGGTGTTGTCTCGCGATAATCACACGTGTTTCTATTGCCACGCTGAGGCCGATACGGTTGACCACATAGTGCCAGTATCTAAAAGCGATGATAAATCTGAGGCCTATAACCCTAATAATTTAGTCGCTTGCTGTAAGCGCTGCAACAGCTCACGCGGTAACAGGTCACAGGCGGTTTTTTTAGCCACGAAGGCTACCCCCCCTGTCTTTTCGTCCTCTTTTTCCCCAAAAATGGTCGAGACGGTTCACATAGGCCCTATGACCCGCGGTATTCAGGCAGGCTAGACGGTTGCTAACCGAAACTAAACAGGAGCTACGAGGGGCAACTCATCCACGGCTTAACACGCCCTGGCTTAATACAAAATCCCGCGTAGATGAGATAGTGGCGCTAGCTGAGGCGATTGACCAGCCATTATTAGAGTGGCAAAAACTGATCCTTACAGATATGTGCGCCGTGGACGATGAAAATATGTTTATAAAAAAGTCTGCGTTATTTGTATGTGCCAGGCAGTCAGGTAAGTCGCATATGATGAGAATGAGGGTACTCGCAGGTTTATTTTGCTTTGGGGAGCGTAATATCTTAATTATGTCCTCTCAAAGACAAATGGCCTCTAAGTCTTTGGAGATAATGGCAGGGATCATTGAACGCACCCCACACCTGCTAGCCCAGGTTAAAGGTGGCAATATAGACAAGGCCTACAAGCGCACTAATGGTAATGAGCGCATAATCCTAGAAAATGGCGCTGAGGTAAAAGTGGTCGCAGCTACTACTGACTCAGCCCGTGGATTAAGTGCCGATATGGTGTGGGTAGATGAGCTACGCGAGTGCGGAGTAGAGGCCCTAGATGCCGTAAAGTCAACTACGCTCACACGTCCTAATAGCCAGCGTTTTTACACTAGCAACGCAGGCCATAAGGAGAGCGTAGTACTTAACGAGATGCGCGAGCGCTCTCTTAATAAGCCGCCTAAGTCCGTTGGCTATTATGAATACAGCGCACCCGATAACTGTGACATATGGGATAGATCTAACTGGGCTATGGCAAACCCGTCTTTAGGCACGCTAATTACAGAGGAGGCCATAGAGGAGATTATTGCTACATCTACTCACGCAGCTGTAATGACCGAAACGTTGTGTAAATGGATTGGTACCGATAGTAGCCCCTGGACACCAGGTAGCTGGGAAGAGTGCGCCGATACGTCTCTTATTATGGCCCCAGGTATGTACACAATGTTCGCGTTTGATATTGAGCCACACGCAGGGCGCCACGCATCACTCGTTGCTGGTGCGGTATTGCCTGACGGCAAAATTGGCCTTAGCCTTGTTAAAACCTGGGAGTCAGACCGAGCTATTGACCAGCTAAAAATAGCAGCTGACATAAAAGCCTACTGCGATGAATGGTTACCTAAGCTTGTACTGTTCGATAAGTTTACAGGTCAGCATATTGCCGACAGGCTCCATAATTCAGGAGTAAAAGTCGAAGACTGCAGCGGTACCCAGTTTTACAATGCCTGCTCTATTTTCAAGGATGCAATAGATAACCGTAGAGTAGTTCACGGTGACCAGCCCGCCTTGAACGTAGCTATGGACTCAGTAGCAGCTAAAAGTAATGACTCAGCCTGGAGAGTGGTGCGCAAAAAATCAAGCGGATCCGTGGCAGCCGTTATTGGTATGGCTATGCTGGCGTTGCATCTTGATAAGCCAATATCTGAGGCTAAAGTTTACGTTTAGACACGCCGAGGGTGTGGATAACGTAATACCTGTGGATAACCTATAATTCGCGCTATGGGTCTATTGCAAACTTTAGGTATTACTAAAAAAGATGTCACAGCCCAATTAGCTCCTGCCGTTATGTCACAAGGTTATGGCGCTGGCGTTTATAGCTATGGCGGCCTTTATGCAACTGGCAACGGCGCACCGTTTATGGATCGATTTACAGCTTTGCAGGTGCCCTCAGTATCACGATGCCGTAATTTAATTGCAGGTGTTGTATCGAGTATTGACTTAGAGCTGTATAAAAAATCTACAGGTGTAGAGTTAGAGTCTCCTCTTTGGTTAGACCAACCCGATATGCGCCAGCCACGTAGCGTAACTATTGCTTACACCGTTGACTCATTACTATTTTATGGCGTTGCATATTGGCGCGTTACATCTTTGTATGCAGATGACGGGCGCCCTAGCGGCTTTGAGTGGGTAGCTAATACACGTGTAACAGTTACTACTGACCAGTATGGCGATCAGGTAGATTACTACAGCGTTAACGGTGTACGCGCACCTATGGCTGGTATTGGTAGCCTTGTTACTTTTCAATCTTTACTACCTGGTGTATTAGAGACAGGCGCTCGCACAATACAAAGTGCGATAGATATACAAAAAGCGGCATCTGTTGCAGCATCTACACCAATGCCTACAGGATTTATTAAAAATAGCGGTGCAGATTTACCAGAGGCACAGATTAGCGGTTTGCTAGCTGCGTGGAAGGCTGCACGTGCATCACGCAGTACAGCATATTTAACTAGCACTTTAGATTACCAGCAGGTTGGTTTTAGTCCTAAAGATATGACCTATAACGAAAGTAGCCAGTACCTTGCTACAGAGATAGCGCGTTTAATGAACGTACCCGCATATTACATAAGTGCAGATATGAATAACTCAATGACTTACCAAAATATTTTAGACGGGCGCAAGGAGTTTGTAGCATATTCTCTGCAGCCATTTATTAGCGCTATTGAAAACCGTTTATCTATGGATGATATTACGGCTCACGGTAACGTAGTGCGCTTTGCACTAGATGAGACTTTCTTACGTGCCGATACTGCAGCGCGTTTAGATGCTATAGAGAAAATGCTTAACCTGGGTTTAATTGATTTAGAGCAAGCGCAAAGTATGGAACAGCTAAGCCCAATGGGCCTTAATGAAGGGAACGGCACTAATGATCTTAACGTTTAGTGGCAATATCGAGGCAGTAGATAGCGGCGAGCGCCGCACTATCTCAGGCAAAATTGCACCGTATGGCGAGGTGGGATTTACAAGCGCGGGTAAAGTAGTTTTTGCTGAAGGTTCAATTAGCGCACCTGAACCAAGCCGAGTAAAACTTTTAATGTCGCACGATAATTCAAAACCCGTTGGACGTATGCAGAGTATTACCTCTGCCAAAGACGGTTTATATGCAAGCTTTAAAGTAAGTGCATCTTCTCGTGGATCAGATGCGATTTTGCTAGCCCAGGAGCAACTTATGGACGGCTTATCCGTTGGTGTTGAGGTTACCGCATCAAAGCCCCAGAAAGATTATCTCCTGGTCACCGCTGCTACCTTACGCGAGGTATCACTCGTAGAGAGCGCTGCCTTTGCAAGCGCTGCGGTGCAAAAAATTAGTGCGCAAGAGGGCGATATGCCATTAGATGCCGCTGAGTCCACGAGTACAAAAATTACGACAACTAACACCGTAATAAATACAACCACAACCGAAACCGAAACCGAAACCGAAACCGAAAGCGAGGCCGCTGTGACTACAGCCCCCGATCAATCCGCACCTGAGGCAGTAGATGCCACAGAGCAGGCTGCACCTACAGTAGAGGCAGCTCGTAAAATCATCCTACCAAGCGCACTTAACTCTCAGCGCGTACGTACACCTATTACGTCTATGGGTGCATACACAGAACACAAGATTAAGGCTGCACTAGGTAATGAGGATAGCAAGCTGTATGTAACAGCTGCAGATGACTCATTTTCTACTAACCCAGCATTTAACCCAACTCAGTACCTATCTGAGTTTCCAACTAACACACGCTTTGGCACACCTGCTATAGATGCGTGTAGCCGTGGTATTTTGCCAGCTAGCGGTATGACTATTAACGTACCGTCTCTTGTAACAAGTGCAGGCGGTCAGTCAGGCGTTGCACCTGTAGTAACTGTTGAGGCTGAGGCTGGCGCAGTACAAAATACAGGTATGGTTACTGAATACTTATCGGGCACCATTAACAAGTACAGCGGTATGAACACTATTAGCGTAGAGCTATTAGAGCGCTCAGATCCTAATTTTTATGCAGAGTTAACTACACAACTACAAAATGCGTATCTAAAAACTTTGGATACAACCGTTTTGGCAGCCCTTGTGACAGCTGGAACAGTAGCTACTACTGCACAAGCTGCTACATCTGCAGGCATTATTGGTTATACATCTGAGGCCGCACGTCTTGTTTACGAGGCAACTGGATACTTTGCTAATAACTACATAGCCAACGGTAGCCAATGGCAATTATTGCTCGGCGCATCGGACAGTACTGGCCGCCCTATTTATTCAGCTAGCCAGCCAATGAACGCAGGCGGTCTTGTACAGCCTGGCAGTATCCGCGGTAACGTACTAGGTCTAGATCTATACGTTGACAAAAACTTTGCGGCTACTACAACTGTGGATGACTCAGCAATTATTCTTGCGCCTGAGGCATTTACTGTTTACCAATCACCACAGGCTTATATGTCAGTTAACGTTGTATCTAACCTACAGGTACAGGTTGCTATCTATGGCTATATGGCAACTATTGCCAAAATGCCTAAGGGTATTATCCGTTACAACTTTACCTAATAAAACCCACTAATAGTTTGGTAGGCCTCTTAGCCCTTTGAGGCTTACCAAACCTAAGTAAGATAGGAGTACAAAAATGCCAGCCACGTATGTAACAGCTGCTACCTTGAAGGCTAGCCTGGGCGTTGGCACTTTGTATGACTCTTACACCTGGATAGAGGACACCTGCCAAGCCGCACAAGATTTAATAAACGGCTTTTTATGGTTTGATAGCGCGCCCGTAGTCGGTACCGCGTTGGTGTCTAATGTCGCTACAGTTATGGTTGCCAACCCTGGCATCTTTACTACGGGCCAATCAGTAACTATTGCTGGGGCTGGTTCAACCTTTAACGGTACTTACACAATTACGGGCACAATTCCATTTTCTACAGGCACAGCTAATATCTTGCCTGCTTTTAATATGCAACTTAACTATTGGCAATTTCCACAAGGCTACAGTTTTATCCAATATGCAAAAGTAGCGGCTGACCAAAACTTTAGGCGAGTACTGCCTTACGGCACTATGACAGGTGACGATACAAAAACCGCTACCTACGCCAATACCCCAGCTATTAACGCTGCAGCTTTAATGCTGGCA
>Ga0209500_10001684_pt1 | contig 16359 bp, 14 predicted proteins | sample S_140212_EF_Meta_FD_187323 | JGI IMG/M metagenome (GOLD analysis project Ga0209500, IMG submission 187323) | Freshwater microbial communities from Lake Simoncouche, Canada to study carbon cycling - S_140212_EF_MetaG (SPAdes) (version 2) | ecosystem: Environmental > Aquatic > Freshwater > Lake ... | reverse complement strand
CGGCGTAGCTGCTGTAGCGGCAGCTTGTGGGGCTAGTGGCGATTCGGGCTCTTCAACCGCGTCACCGGCAGCAACCACGCAAGACCTTTCGGATTCTGAGAAGACACTGATGTGGTCTAACTGGCCGGGCTACATGGATACAAATGACAAGACGGGCGCGCGACCTTCCCTCGATGCTTTTGTGAAGCAATCGGGAATCGATGTGTCCTATACCGAAGACATAAATGACAACAATGAGTTCTATGCCAAGGTCCGCACCCAACTAGAACAAGGCCAGTCAATAGATCGTGACCTTGTCGTGCTTACCGACTGGATGGCAGCGTTGTGGATTGAAAGTGGATACGCGCAAAAACTCGACAAGTCGATTATGCCAAATGCCTCGGCAAATGTGATTGACAAATTGCAAAACGTTTCCTTTGACCCAGGGCGCGAATACTCACTTCCATGGCAATCCGGATTTGGGTTGTTCGGATGGAATAAATCAAAACTCAAAAGCCTTATCGGAACCGACACCTTGACTTCTGTTGATCAGTTGTTTAACCCCAAGCTCAAGGGTCGAGTAACAGTTCTCTCTGAAATGCGCGACACGATGGGCATTCTTATGGCTTGGCAGGGTAATGACCCTTCGAACTTCACTGAAGCACAATTCATGCAGGCAATCGATGCGCTCCGGACTCAAATCGATAATGGGCAAATCCGTAGCGTTGAAGGCAACAGCTACATGAGTGATATGGAAAGCGGAAACGTCGTAGCCGTCATCGGATGGTCGGGAGATGTCATTCAGCTCGGCAATAGGTTCGGGATCGCCTTACCTGAAACTGGCGGAACACTATGGACAGACAACATGCTGATCCCAGCTCTTGCTGCACATAAGAAGAACGCAGAACTCATCATGAATTATTATTATGATCCCCAGATTGCGGCCCAGATCTCTGCTTATGTGCAGTACATCTCGCCAGTCAAGGGTGCTCAGGAAGCGATGAAGAAAATTGATCCGTCGTTGGTTGATAACGAGTGGATCTTCCCAACCACTCAGACGCTCGAAAAGACTTATGTCTTCATGACTCTTACCCAAGAGCAAGATCTGAAGTACCAGCGTGAATTCCAGAAGGCGATTGGTAACTAGAGATGCCCGTTGGGGTCTCACGCGAAGTTGAAGACTTACGTCTCGTTAATCTCACCAAACAGTTTGGTGATTCAACCGCCGTCGATGGTATTTCGATTACCATTCCAGCGGGTTCCTTCTTCGCGCTACTAGGAGCCTCGGGTTGTGGGAAAACCACAACGTTGCGGATGGTCGCGGGGTTAGAAGATCCGTCTGCTGGCCAGATATTCATCGGTGAGAAAGACATTACGCAATTGCGTGCTTTCCAACGGCCGGTAAACACGGTCTTTCAGTCCTACGCACTTTTTCCGCATTTAGATATCTACGAAAACGTGGCATTTGGTTTACGTCGTCGCGGAATCAAAGATGTTGATTTACAGGTGAAGCGGATGCTCGACCTTGTCGAGTTATCGGCACTTGACAGACGCAAGCCAAGCCAACTTTCAGGTGGCCAACAGCAAAGGGTCGCGGTAGCTCGAGCACTGATCAATCAGCCTGATGTGCTCTTGCTAGATGAGCCGCTGGGTGCGTTAGACCTCAAACTCCGACGCCAGATGCAGATTGAGCTCAAGCGTATCCAGTCTGAGGTTGGTACAACGTTCGTACATGTCACGCATGATCAAGAAGAAGCAATGACGATGGCCGATACCGTCGCTGTGATGAATGCGGGACGCATCGAACAATTAGGTCATCCAGCCGATGTGTATGAGACTCCGCACACAATTTTCGTCGCTAACTTTCTTGGCCAATCAAATCTCATCGCGGGTGAGAAGCTCTCTTCTGGAGAAGTCGTCGAAGTGGGAGCGCATGGTCTTGGATTCAAAATACCGGCAAAACGCAATGTTGCCCCCGGATCGCATGTTGTTGTGGGGGTTCGCCCCGAGAAAATGACGGTGCTCGATGCCCATGATGAGCACAAACTCCCTATCGGGCACAACAGAATTTTTGGGGTTGTTACTGATGTTTCATACACAGGTGTTTCCACACAGTATTTAGTTCAGACTCCCTGGGATCAAACGATCATTGCCTTTGAACAAAACTCAATTGTTGGTGATCGCAGTTCGGTTGGTGATCAGGTTGTGCTCGGATGGGCACCTGAACATACCTTCGGGCTTGATCCAGCCGAGGGGGTTACATCTGGCATACATGAGGGCGTATCCGCGCTCGAGAGCGATCCGGAGGCCTAGTCCGTGGCTCCAGTTATGCCAGCCATAGCCAATACCCCAAATATTGCCGAAGTTTCTCAGCGCAAATCAAGGGTTGCCTACTGGCTTTTGATACCTGGGCTCGCCTGGCTTGCATTCTTTTTCGTTGTTCCGCTTGTCACTTTGTTTATGACAAGTCTGCAAACAGAGTCAACAACCTCTCCTGGCAAGTATGTTCCAGGCTTTCAACTCAGCAATTACACCGATGCCATTTCTGAATACTGGCCGCAGTTTTTACGCTCCTTTCTTTACGCGGGTTTAGCAACCGGGTTCGCACTTCTTATCGCGTATCCATTGGCGTATTTCATCGCCTTTAAGGCTGGCAACTGGCGTTCTTTAATGTTGGTTTTGGTTGTCGCGCCTTCATTTGCGTCATTCCTCTTGCGGACATATGCCTGGAAAACCATTCTTGCTGATGATGGAGCAGTCACGTCAACATTGAATTCCATGCATCTCCTGCCTGATGGCCGAATCCTGAATACAGGAATCGCGGTTGTAGCTGGCCTCACCTATAACTTCTTGCCGTTCATGGTGCTCCCGCTATACGCGGCACTGGATAAAGTTGATTACCGGTTAATCGAAGCCGGGAACGACCTGTATGGCTCGCCTCAGCAGGTCTTTCGCAAGGTAACTTGGCCGCTGTCCATGCCCGGTGTTGTTGCCGGAACGCTCTTGACTTTCATTCCTGCAGCTGGTGATTTCATCAATGCAGAGCTCTTGGGGTCCACAAAAGACAAAATGATCGGTAACGTGATTCAAACAAACTTCATTGAATTTCGTGATTATCCAACTGCGAGTGCACTGTCCTTCGCTTTGATGGCGGTAATTCTTGTCATGGTCCTTTCGTATATTCGTAGGTCAGGAACGGAGGACCTGGTCTAATGCGATGGATTCGTAAGCACGTCATTGGGGCAATCGCAATCTTGGTCCTGGTGTATTTGTTTCTGCCGATTGCAGTCGTCATTGCTTTCAGCTTTAACAACCCTGTCGGCAAATATAATTTGTCTTGGAATGAATTTTCCTTTGACGCCTGGACCCAAATTTGTGGAGTCCCGGGAGTATGTTCGTCCTTCGTCACCAGTCTTCAAATTGGATTAATTTCGACGACATTAGCGACAATCCTGGGAACGCTCATCGCCTTCGCGTTGGTGAGGTATCGCTTTAGAGGGCGATCATCGACGAATCTGCTGATTTTTATGCCGATGGCAACGCCTGAAATTGTCATGGGTTCGAGCTTGCTCGCGCTCTTCCTCAATCTAAGTTTTCCCCTTGGTTCCGTCACCGTCATGATCGCGCACATTATGTTTATCATTTCTTTTGTTGTGGTAGCAGTAAAGGCTCGACTGCAGGGGATGGATCCACGGCTCGAGGAAGCTGCGAGAGACCTTTATGCAAGCCCAGCTGCGACATTTCGGTATGTGACTTTTCCACTCGTGTTGCCGGGCATCATCGGTGCCGCACTCCTAGGATTCTCTTTGTCATTTGATGACTTCATCATCAGTTTCTTCAACGCTGGAACGTTGGTGACGTTTCCCATCTATATCTGGGGTGCCGCCCAGCGCGGAATCCCGCCGCAAGTCAATGCCTTGGCCTCGTTGGTCTTTGTCTCGGCTTTGCTTATTGTGCTGAGCGCCCAACTTATTTCATGGCGCAAGCGCCGGGCCCTAGCCGTACGTTGACGAAGCTAAGATGAGTTCCATGCGAGTTCTAGCGATCGGTGCTGGTGGAGTTGGATCGGCAAGTGCCTTAATAGCTAGGCGCCGATCCTTTTTTGAGCAATGGGTCGTCGCCGACTATGAAACTTCACGCTTTGAAGATTTGTTGGGACGTGTATCCGATCCTCGATTCACGGGCGTAAACCTTGATGCAGGAAATCAACATGATGTTGAGCAGATCATTCGTGACCACAAGATCACACACGTGCTCAACGTCATTGATCCCAGATTTGTGATGCCCATCTTCAATGCTTGCGCTGCCACGGGCGCGCATTACATGGATACTGCTATGAGTCTTTCGCGACCTGGGGTGAAACTTGGCGATGATCAGTTTGCCCAAGAGCAAGAGTGGTTGGCTCGAGGACAGCTGGCGCTATGTGGCATGGGAGTGGAGCCGGGGTTAGCCGATGTTTTTGCAAGGTATGCCGCAGACCACCTGTTCAGTGAAATCGATGAAGTGGGAATCAGAGACGGCGCGAACCTCGTTGTCGATGGATACGACTTTGCTCCGAGTTTCTCAATCTGGACCACAATCGAAGAGTGTTTAAACGATCCAATCATCTGGGAGAAATCCAAAGGATGGTTCACAACTGAACCCTTCAGCGAACCAGAATTTTTCGATTTTCCCGAGGGTATCGGCTCTGTTGAATGTGTCAATGTTGAACACGAGGAAGTTGTACTCGTGCCTCGATGGATTGATTGCAAAAGAGTGACTTTTAAATACGGCATTGGCTCAGAGTTCATTGATGTGTTGAAAACCTTGCACAAACTCGGTCTGGATAAAACCCAACCCGTCAATGTTCGGGGACAACAAGTGAGTCCTCGAGATCTCGTTGCCGCAGCGCTTCCTGATCCAGCGACAATCGGGCATTTGATGCACGGCAAAACCTGCGCAGGAACTTGGGTCACGGGTCAAGGTAAAGATGGAAATCCACGCCAGGTTTATCTGTATCACGTGGCCGACAACGCGTGGACCATGCAGGAATATGGCGTGCAGGCCGTTGTGTGGCAAACAGCGATGAACCCATTGGTGGCCTTGGAGTTATTGGCCACTGGTGTGTGGTCAGGTGCTGGAGTACTGGGGCCAGAGGCCTTTGACTCCGTACCGTTTCTTGAGCTTTTAGAGTCGGCGCACGGCCAAAAATTTGGTCTTCGCGAAGAAGAAGTGAGTGCTTGAACATGAACGTGTCAAGGTTCTGGCCCGCTTGGGTAGCTGGCGAGCCCAGCGTAGATGGGCCGACCGTCGAAGTTCTTCATCCAGGAGATGGCTCAGTTGTCGGCAGGCATGCCGTTCCCACACACGAGCAAGTTGAAACTGCGATCCAAGCTGCCTGGTCAGTGCGATCAGCAGCTCAGGCAACGACGGCTGCACAGCGCGCGGCAGCATTGACGCATGTGAGTGAACGCCTTCGAGAGCGTGCAGACGAGGTTGCCGCTCTGATTACTGCTGAAAATGGTAAGCCGCTGATGTGGGCTAAGGCCGAGGTCGGGCGGGCAGTGTCAACCTTTCGTTGGGCGGCAGAGGAATCGCGCCGTTTCGGTGGAGAACTTCAACGTCTCGATACTGACCCCGCCGCGGCAGGGCGAGTAGCGATCATTCGCCGATTTCCCTATGGACCAATTTTAGGAATCTCACCCTTCAACTTTCCGATCAATTTGGTTGCACACAAATTAGCGCCGGCAATCGCTGTCGGCGCTCCGATTATTATCAAACCAGCGCCAGCCACGCCTTTGGGTGCGTTGTTACTAGGAGAACTTTTATCGGAGACGGACTTGCCTGCCGGTATGTGGTCAATCCTCCCTATCGAAAATGAACGCGCTGCAGCATTGGTTCAAGACGCCCGTCTTCCGGTCATCTCATTTACCGGTTCAGATGTTGTGGGGCATGGAATTAAAGATGCCGTGCCGAGAAAACATGTCACACTCGAATTGGGTGGCAATGCAGCAGCCGTTGTGCTTGCTGATTATTCAACTGAGGTTGATCTTGACTGGGCAGCAAGCAGGATCGCTACCTTTGGGTATTACCAGGCCGGGCAGTCCTGTGTGTCAGTTCAGCAAGTTATGGTTGAGGCCTCGTTGGCAGATGCCTTTATTCCACGTTTAGCCTCAGCAGTGAAAAACTTGGTCAACGGATCTCCATGGGAGCCAACGACGGTTGTGGGCCCGGTGATTAACGAGGATGCCGCCAAGCGAATCGAATCCTGGATTGCAGAGGCGGTTACGCAGGGCGCCGAAGTTCTAGTCGGTGGTAGCCGGGTCGGCACATTTGTTGAACCGACCTTGCTTATCAATGTTGATCCTGAGTCCAGGGTTTTGCGTGATGAGGTGTTCGGTCCGGTCGTCGTCATTCAAATTGTGGATGGACTCGACGATGCAATAACTCGGATTAACTCCTCACGATTTGGACTGCAAACAGGTATTTTCACCCACAACCTGCAGTCAGCTTTTCGAGCTCATCGCGAGCTTGAAGTGGGTGGGGTGATCATTGGTGACGTTCCGAGTTTCAGGGCTGATCAGATGCCATACGGGGGAGTGAAGGACTCCGGTAATGGCCGGGAGGGGCTCCATTCGGCGATGCAGGATTTCACGTATGAGCGAGTCCTCGTGCTTACTGATCTCGCGCTGTAGCGCTCGTCGTACGCTGAGCACATGCGTTCTGTCGTCATTCTTGGCTCAACTGGGTCTATAGGCACCCAGGCTCTAGACATTGCTGAGCGCAATCGCGACATCTTTCGCATCGTTGGTCTTGGCTCAAGTGGTCGCGATGTGGAGCTGATCGCCTCCCAAGCTGCGGCCTTTGACGTCGATGTAGTCGCATTGACTCAAAGCGGTTCAGAAATTAAATTTCAAGAAGCATTCAACGCAGCAGCTACCGCACTTGGTAAACGAACGCGAACTATTACGGTGCTCGTTGGCGCCCAATCCCAGGCTGAACTTGCCGCATGGGATTGCGATGTGGTGCTCAACGGTTTAGCTGGAGCGGCTGGGTTAGTGCCAACTCTGGAAGCCTTAAAGGCTGGCCGCACTCTTGCGCTCGCGAATAAAGAATCTCTGATTATTGGTGGCGACCTCGTGCGAGCAATTGCTCGGCCAGACCAAATCGTCGCAGTGGACTCTGAACATTCAGCCCTGGCTCAAGCCCTGAGGGGAGGAAAGCACCACGAAGTTAAGCGACTTGTCTTAACTGCGTCTGGTGGACCTTTCCGGGGTTGGGCAAATGACGCGCTTGAAACTGTGACACCCGAACAAGCCCTTCAACATCCCACCTGGACGATGGGGCCACTTGTCACAATTAACTCAGCTACCTTGATGAATAAGGGGCTAGAAATTATCGAAGCGCATCTGCTGTTTGACATCGCATATGACGCGATCGACGTGGTGATTCATCCTCAATCAATCGTGCATTCGATGGTTGAGTTCATTGACGGATCAACACTGGCTCAAGCAAGCCCACCTGACATGCGTCTTCCGATTGCACTTGCAATGGCGTGGCCAGATCGCGTGCCAGAAGCCATCGCGGGATGTGACTGGACTCAAAGTTCAACGTGGGAGTTCTTCCCGCTAGATGAGCAAGCCTTTCCGGCGGTGGCTCTTGCGAGGCAGGCTGGAAAAGCTGGCGGCACAGCGACCGCAGTGTTCAATGCGGCTGATGAGGCATGCGTAGCGGCTTTCCTTGATCGGAAAATCGCTTTTACGCACATCGTGCGCTCGGTTGACGCGGTACTAACCGAGCACCTCGATGGCGGAGATGGTCGCCCTGGTTCATCGTGGGTACCGGGGAACGCATTGACTCTGGAAGACGTCATATCTGCGGATCTTTGGGCTCGTGAGCGGGCTCTGGAAATAGCGGTTGCACTTTCGCAGGGAGGTCGTTGATGGCTGAAGTCGTAGGCATCATCATCTTCGCCTTCTTGATTGCACTTTCTATTGCTCTACATGAACTTGGCCATTTCATTCCTGCAAAAAGATTCGGGGTGAAAGTCACAGAGTTCATGATTGGTTTTGGCCCGGCGATGTGGAAAAAAACCAAAGGCGAAACTACTTACGGTTTTAAACTCATTCCACTAGGCGGTTATGTCCGCATGATTGGAATGCTGCCGCCAAGCAAAAATGATCCGCAGGGCTATGTTCGGGCCACCACGACAGGCCGTTTTGCAACCATGATTACCGACGCGCGAAACCAGTCAATGCAGGAGATAAGTCCTGGTGATGAGGATCGAGTCTTCTATAAACTGCCCGTCCGTAAGCGAGTAATCATCATGCTCGGCGGAATAACAATGAACTTAATTTTTGCAACTGTTCTGTTTTCGATCGTTCTTGTCGGTATCGGCCTTCCAAAACCATCCCTTGAGGTCGGCGCTGTTGTTCCGTGTACGCCATCGGCGACTCACCCAACCGGTGCCACATTGCCGTCGGGTAATTGTCCGACAGGCACCATGGCTGCTCCAGCGTCAAAGTCAGATCTGCAACGTGGCGATGTGATCACCGCCATCAATGGAATGCAGTCACAGGATTGGGACGCAGTGAGTATTCAATTGCGCTCGCTTGCCGGAGAATCAGTCACGCTCGTGGTCGATCGCAATGGTGTAGCCATACCGATCAAGATGGACGTTGCAGTAGTTCAACGACCTATTTACGATGCAAACGGGCTTCCCACCGGAAAGTTGGGACCAGGCGGTTTCGTGGGAATTAGTCCTGGAGTCCAGTATGTGCCGCAAGCTTGGACTTCAGTTCCTGCTTACATGTGGGACATCACGGCTGCATCTGCAAGGGCGTTGGTTTCGTTGCCGCTTCGTCTCTACGAATTAGTTAAAGACACACTTATTGGTGGCGGTGAGCGCGCCATAGACGGACCAGTCAGTGTGGTGGGTGTTTCCAGACTAGGCGGAGATATCGCTGCGATGGATCAGCCGATGGTTGGCAAGATCGCCACTTTCTTGAGCTTGGCCGCTTCACTGAACCTTTTCCTGGCGCTGTTCAATCTTTTACCGATTCTCCCCCTCGATGGTGGACATGTGGCCGGCGCACTGTATGAGGCAACTCGCCGCTGGTTTGCCAAAGTTCGAGGCAAACCAGATCCCGGGCCTGCTGACGTTGCCCGCTTGTTACCCATCGCCTACGTGACAGCAATTGTCTTAGTAGCCATGGGTGTGATCGTGATTTGGGCTGATTTAGTCAAGCCGATCTCACTGGGATAAGTGCTTCAAGTAATAATGGTCACGTGAGCATTGAACTAGGCATGCCGTCCGTCCCTCGAGTGATTGCAACTCGGCGGAAGTCGCGTCAATTAATTCTGAAGCACCCAACGCATCCAGTGGCTGTTGGTGGAGATGCACCTATCAGCGTGCAATCGATGTGCACCACCGTTACTTCTGATGTTGATGCGACGTTGCAGCAGATCGCTGAGCTCACTGCAGCCGGTTGTCAGGTTGTTCGCGTTGCTTGCCCAAGTCAGGATGACGCCGACGCATTGCCGATGATCGCCAAAAAAGCTGGGATTCCTGTTATCGCGGATATTCATTTTCAGCCAAAGTATGTCTTTGCTGCCATTGAAGCTGGGTGTGCAGGCGTGCGAGTGAATCCAGGCAACATCAAGAAGTTCGATGATCAAATTGGTGCGATTGCCCGCGCCGCCAAGGACGCCGGCACTCCTATTCGAATCGGCGTGAATGCAGGCTCGCTGGATCCGCGACTGTTGGCCAAGTACGGCAAGGCAACTCCAGAGGCGCTTGTTGAGTCGGCGCTTTGGGAAGCGTCACTTTTTGAAGAGCACGATTTCCGGGAAATCAAGATTTCAGTGAAGCACCACGATCCAGTCATCATGGTCGAGGCCTACATTCAATTGGCCGAGCAATGCGATTACCCGTTGCACTTAGGCGTGACTGAAGCGGGTCCGATCTTCCAAGGCACGGTGAAGTCAGCGGTGGCTTTTGGCGCACTGTTGAGTCGCGGAATTGGCGACACAATTCGAGTCTCACTCTCGGCGCCCCCTGTTGAAGAAATCAAAGTAGGAAACCAAATACTTGAGTCGCTCAATCTTCGCCAGCGCGGTTTAGAAATTGTGTCGTGCCCGTCCTGTGGCCGAGCTCAAGTTGACGTGTACACCCTCGCTGAGCAAGTCGCTGCCGGGCTTGAAGGTCTTGATGTTCCTTTGCGCGTTGCTGTTATGGGTTGTGTCGTCAATGGTCCCGGCGAAGCGCGCGAGGCAGACCTTGGTGTTGCATCGGGCAATGGCAAAGGTCAGATATTCGTACGTGGTGAAGTGATCAAGACCGTGCCAGAGGCTCAGATTGTCGAAACTCTCATTGAAGAGGCGATGAAGTTAGCTGAGCAGATGACAGAAACTGGTGCACCAGAGGTCTCGGCACACTAGGTAAAAATCAGGCCTAGGCTCAAGTCGTGGGAAATGTCCGTCCGGTTTTTCCGGAATATTTAGAGCCGCTGTTGCGGCTTTTCGCACGTGACCCGGTAGCACATTGTTTTGTTGAATCTCGGGTACAAGCCGGTGGTGTTGATCCTTGGAAGCTTGGGGGTGAAATTCTTGGCTACTTTCAAGATGACGAATTGATCGCGGCCCTATATTCGGGTGCCAATCTCATACCCATAGAAACCACACCGCAAGCCCGCGCAGCTTTTGCCGATTACCTCCGGCCCCGATTGCGTCGCTCCTCCTCGATGCTGGGTAAGGCCGAAGAGGTCCTAGATCTTTGGCGACTGCTTGAACCAGTCTGGGGTCCGGCTCGGGCAATTCGCGATGATCAGCCGTTGATGGCGATTACTCATGACAGTGCAACCATCGCTGACTCGCAGGTGAGAAGTATCCGGCTTGAAGAACTCGACGCCTACTTGCCAGCTTCAATTGACATGTTCACCGAAGAGATTGGCGTATCTCCGGTGACGGGAGGAAATTCCCTTGCTTACCGGGCTCGCGTGTCCGAACTCATCGGGGCCGGACGAGCCTTTGGCCGAGTTCGAGAAGGCACTGTTGAATTCAAGGCGGAGATTGGGTCAGTGAGTCCGTTCGTATGCCAAGTGCAAGGCGTTTGGGTTGCTCGTAATTTACGTGGGCAGGGCATTTCCATTCCGGGTATGGCTGCCGTTGTGAAATTGGCTCGCTCCAAATTCACTCCAACCGTCTCTTTGTATGTGAACAGTTTCAACACGCCAGCTCGCAAGTCGTACCTCTCAGTGGGTTTTAAAGAAGTCGGCACGTTCGCCACAGTCCTGTTCTAGGTTCCATCCTCGCTAGGCTGCACCAATGCTGCGAATGTCAACCTTGTTTCTGCGAACCCTGCGTGAGGACCCGGCCGACGCCGAGGTCCCAAGCCACAAGCTGCTCGTGCGAGCGGGGTTCATTCGCCGAGTCGCTCCTGGCGTATTCACTTGGTTGCCCCTTGGGTACGAGGTTTACCGAAATGTTGAAAACATCGTCCGCAGCGAAATGAACGCTGCTGGCTTTCAAGAGGTGCACTTTCCGGCGCTGTTGCCTCGCGAACCATACGAACTCACCAACAGGTGGACGGAATATGGCGACACGCTTTTTCGCTTGCAAGATCGTAAAGGTGCCGATTACTTACTCGGACCAACGCATGAGGAAATGTTCACGCTACTGGTGAAGGGGGAGTATTCCTCCTACAAAGATCTTCCTATTTCTCTCTATCAAATACAGAGCAAATTCCGCGATGAAGCCCGACCTAGGGCTGGAATTCTTCGAGGGCGTGAGTTTGTTATGAAAGATTCGTACTCCTTCGATCTTGATGATGCTGGATTACAGGTGTCATACGACAAACATCGCCAGGCCTACATCGCGACCTTTGGTCGGCTCGGTTTGGAATTCGTCATCGTTTCTGCCATGTCTGGAGCCATGGGTGGTTCGGCTAGCGAAGAGTTCCTAGCGCCAACCCCGGTGGGCGAAGACACTTTTGTGCATTGTTCGTCATGTGGGTATTCCGCAAATGTTGAAGCGGTTGTTACCGTTGCTCCTGATCAACTGGACGCGAGCAATATTCCGGCAGCACACGTTGAACAAACCCCAGCCTCTGGCACGATTGACGCCCTCGTGTCGTATTCGAATCGAGATTTTGCTCGCGCTGATCGCCCATGGTCTGGCGCTGACACATTGAAGAACATCATCTTTATCGTTGGTGCGCCGGACGGTTCCGAAACTGCTCTGGCCATCGGCGTTCCGGGCGACCGTGAGATTGACATCAAACGTTTGGAAGCTTTATTACAGCCAAGCGAGGCAAGGATATTTGAGGATGCCGATTTCCTTAAGTTCCCGAGTTTGGTGAAGGGTTACATCGGGCCCAGCGTCTTGGGCGAAAATTCTGTTTCCGGTGTGCGTTACCTCGTTGATCCTCGAGTTGTAGATGGTACGCGCTGGATAACTGGCGCGAATGAGTCTGCTCGTCACTTCTATGACTATGTGGCAGGTCGGGATTTCACAGCAGATGGAACTATCGATGTTGCTGAAGTCCGCGCAGGTGATGCATGCCCAAATTGTGGCAATGGATTTGAAATTGAACGAGGCATTGAAATTGGGCATATTTTCCAATTAGGTCGTAAGTATGCGGAAGCTGTTGGGTTAAAGGTGCTCGATGAGAATGGTGAACTCATCACCGTCACTATGGGCTCTTATGGCATCGGAGTTTCGCGCGCAGTCGCAGCGATTGCAGAACAATCGCACGACGAAAAAGGACTCATTTGGCCGCGTGAAGTTGCTCCTGCTGACATTCATCTGATTGCAGCCGGAAAAGACGAAGCGATCTTCACGGCCGCCAACGAGCTAGCTATTGAACTTGAAGCCGAAGGCGTACGCGTCTTGTATGACGATCGCACCACAGTTTCACCCGGCGTGAAATTCAATGACTCAGAACTCATTGGAATTCCAACAATTGTGATCGTAGGCAAACGGTTGACTGAAGGATTTATTGAATTCAAGGATCGACGCACGGGCGAGCGCCGGGATGTAGCACTGAGCGAGGCCGTGATTGAGATCAAGGCATTAAGTAAAAACTAAGGTCTTGACTTTGGAGCTGAAATTGCATTCCAGCCCGCTGCACGACGTGCCGCTTTCGTCGATGCTCGTTCAGCCGCTGTCTTAGCTAAGCCGGTTGAATTCTGCGCGACCTCGTTGAACAGGGCAATGAGTTTCAATTCAAGAAGTTTGGCCAGGGCTGAAGCCGATGCTGTATCCGTGACTGGGTTTGGCAATTGATAGGCAACTGCAGTTTCATTCATGTGTCGCCCGATGGCAAGTTCAAATGTGAAACGTTCCCTATTCAAGGCTGCGATCGCACGTTCCACCTTTTTCTGATCTGAACTCGAGACGTACGCGCCGATAACCCCATAGCCGTAGATAGCTGCATCAATACCCTGGATCGCTTGATGTATCTCGGGCTCTGCTTGGACGGCCGCCGAGGTAGAGGCGGGGGTAGCACCTGAGTCTGCTCCCATGCCACCCGATACATCTGAACAGGCGCTCAGCGAAAAAAGCACGAGAAACACGCTCACCGCACCGGCACTTACCGCCTTTAAGGGTAGACGAACATTTATGGGCACGAGGAAAGACTCTCATGAGCAGGTAGAGTTCGGCTTTTACTACAACTGAATCGTTTTGGGAGGCACCATGGCTGCGTCGGTGGAAAAGATCCGCAAGGGGATCGAGCCAGTAGTTCACGCTGCAGGTGCTGACCTTGAAGAACTCGCGATTCAGCAAGCAGGACGACGTGAAATAGTTCGCGTGGTTGTTGACCGCGATGGTGGTATTGACTTGAACCTGGTGGCGGAGATTAGTAGAGAAATCTCAGCCTTGCTTGATTCTGAGCCACTCAATAGTGAATTCGCAGGAACGTTTGTTCTAGAAGTCACTTCTCCAGGCGTCGATCGTCCATTAACCGAACTCAAGCATTGGCAACGATCAGTGGATCGACTCGTTGAGGTCCAGACCAAGGGTGATGCCATCTTCGTCGGTCGCATAGTTTCTGTTGGCGCTGACTCTGCAGTTTTTGAGGTCACGGAGGCGAAATCACAAGTTCAACGCACCGTTGCCTTAACCGACTTGGTACGAGGAATGGTTCAAATCGAGTTCAACCGGGTGCAAACGTCTGATGAGGAAGAAGTAGCCGATGGACATTGATGTTGGGGCACTCCGTGCACTCGTAGTAGATAAAGGGCTTTCCCTGGAGCTCGTCGTTGATTCCATTGAGCAGGCCATGCTGGTGGCTTATCACCGCACGCCTGGCGCGTCTGAACGCGCTCGGGTGGAGCTTGATCGAAAAACTGGGCACGTCATCGTCTTTGCCTCTGAAATTGGCGAAGACGGACTTGTGGTTCGTGAATTCGAAGACACCCCAACCGATTTCGGTCGGGTTGCGGCAACTACAGCAAAGCAGGTGTTGCTCGCCCGGTTACGTGAAGCAGAAGGCGATGCAACACTCATAGAATTTTCCGGACGCGAGGGAGATCTGGTCTCAGGCCTGATTCAGCAAAATACGAATCCACGGATGATTCGCGTTGATCTAGGCAAGGTTGAAGGAAACCTGCCACCGGAAGAGCAGGTCGCTGGCGAGGATTATTCCCACGGAGGCCGGTTGAAATGTTTGGTCGTTGGAGTGCGCAAGGGATTTAAGGGCCCCGTCGTTACCGTGTCACGATCTCATCCCAACTTGGTGCGCGCGCTTTTTGCTTTAGAAGTACCAGAAATCGCAGATGGCACTGTTGAAATTGGCGGTTTGTCTCGCGAGGCGGGGCACCGTACGAAAATCGCGGTTCGGTCCACGATTCCTGGAGTGAATGCGAAAGGCGCATGCATTGGCCCGATGGGTCAGCGTGTGCGGGCAGTCATGGCTGAACTGCAAGGCGAAAAGATCGACATCGTGGACTTCAGCGATGATCCTGCTGAATTGATCGCACACGCGCTGTCACCAGCGCAGGTGACATCAGTAGTGATTGTCGATCTAGACGCTCGTGCCGCCCGGGTCACTGTTCCCGACTATCAACTCTCCTTGGCAATTGGCAAGGAGGGTCAAAATGCACGGCTAGCAGCTCGACTTACGGGGTGGCGCATTGATATTCGCGCCGACACAGCTGTTGACGAGGACCCCCAAGATCAGGATGAATCTGACCGATGAGCCCCATGCGAACCTGCGTGGGCTGCCGCGAGCGCTCACCCGATAGTGAGTTATTGCGATGCATCTCGGATGGGAAATCTGTCCGATTTGGTCGAAATGAACCAGGACGAGGTGCTTGGATCCATCCGCAACAGTCCTGTCTAGCTGCAGCGGATCGTCGACAAGTCTGGTCTCGGGCGTTGAAAGTCGCTGGCCCGCTGGATACTTCGGGGCTGTCTGGTGATCTCTTGGTTCAAATTGGCCGCGAGCGCGCGGTATAGTCATCTCTGCTGTGCGCACAAGCGCCAGTTTCATTCGCCTTACCGTCGGGAGCCTTCATGAGGACATTCACCCGATGAACGAGCAGTGTTAGTCATGCATCGTTCGCACTGACGGTTCGAGTTAGATAACTCGGGCCAAAGACAGGAGAAACGTGTCAAAGGTCCGGGTCCACGAGCTCGCCAAAGAGCTAGGGGTCACTAGCAAAGATGTGCTTGCCAAGCTCGCAGAGCTTGGTGAGTTTGTGAAGTCTGCGTCATCCACGGTGGAGCCACCTGTGGTCCGCAAGCTCAAAGAAGCGATGCCAGCAGTGGCTCCGGCTCCCGCCAAGAAGGCGGCCGCGAAGAAGTCAGCGGCAAAACCAGCTGCGAAAGCTCCGAAAATTTATGAGGTTATTGCCGCGGATGCAGAGATTCCCGCTGCAGTTCCAGCACCAAAACCTGCTGCTGCGAAAAAAACAGTTGCTGCAGTTGCTGATCCAACGACGGTCGCTGCTGCTCCAGAAGTACAAGCGCCAGTAGCCGAGCACAAAGCTGCGGAATCCGCGACCGCGACCACGCCAAATGCCGCACGTCCAGACGCACCACGTCCTGCAGGTCCACGTCCGGGTAATAACCCGTTTGGTGGGTCTTCTGGCATGGGTCGGCCGGCAGCTGCTCCACGTCCGGGTAATAACCCGTTTGGTGGATCAACTGGCATGACTCGCCCAGCGGGTCCGTCTGCCCCGGCAGTTCCGGGTGCTCCACGTCCAAATCCAGGGATGATGCCAGCGATGCGAGAGGCCCGTCCGGGGGCCCCATCAAGTCCAGGCCAACGTCCCGGTGGTCCGGGTGCGGGTCGTCCAAGCGGTCCAGGTGGTCCGGGTGCGGGTCGTCCAAGCGGTCCAGGTGGTTTCCAAGGACGAGGCCCTGGTGGGCCAGGCGCTGGTGGCGCTAGTCGCCCAG
>Ga0209500_10001681_pt1 | contig 16363 bp, 15 predicted proteins | sample S_140212_EF_Meta_FD_187323 | JGI IMG/M metagenome (GOLD analysis project Ga0209500, IMG submission 187323) | Freshwater microbial communities from Lake Simoncouche, Canada to study carbon cycling - S_140212_EF_MetaG (SPAdes) (version 2) | ecosystem: Environmental > Aquatic > Freshwater > Lake ... | reverse complement strand
CAACACAGGGTTGTCCTTTTATCAAGGACAATATATTCAGGTGATTCATGATGAAAACAACTTTCTATTTGGACAAGTTGTTGACTATGATCCTATGTCTGGTCAATTAATCTTTGAACCAGTTAGTTCTGAAGGTGCTGGTACATATACTACATGGACTGTCGTAGCATCTGCTATTCCAGGTTCAAGTGGTACCTCAGGTTCATCAGGCACATCTGGCTCTTCAGGTACCAATGGTACATCTGGAAGTTCTGGTACAGATGGTAGTAGTGGAACAAGTGGATCTTCTGGAACTACAGGTACAGATGGATCATCTGGAACAGATGGTTCTTCAGGTACGAGTGGTTCTTCAGGCACTGATGGAAGTTCTGGTACAACTGGAACTGATGGTTCGTCTGGAACAAGTGCAACTAGTGGAAGTTCAGGTACAACAGGAACATCAGGAACTGATGGCTCGTCTGGTACTGATGGCTCATCAGGAACTACTGGAACTGATGGCTCAAGTGGAACAAGTGGTTCTGATGGTTCTTCTGGATCATCAGGAACAGATGGCTCTTCTGGAACTGCAGCATCAAGTGGAACAAGTGGTGAGAGTGGAACATCTGGTACAGATGGTTCCAGTGGAACAGATGGCTCTAGTGGTACATCTGGTACAACAGGTACAGATGGAAGTTCAGGCACCTCTGGTAGCTCTGGAACAAGTGGAACAGATGGATCAAGTGGTACTTCTGGTACTGCAGGAACAACTGGTACTGATGGATCTAGTGGATCTAGTGGAACGTCTGGAACATCAGCAAGCTCTGGTTCATCTGGAACAACAGGCACAAGTGGAACAAATGGTACAACTGGTACATCAGGAACTACAGGTACAAGTGGCTCAAGTGGTACCACAGGCACAGATGGTAGTTCTGGAACTTCTGGAACTAGTGCAAGCTCTGGAACTTCAGCTTCTTCAGGTCTAAGTGGTGATAGATATAAAACTACATCTACCAGTACTTTGGTAGTTGATAATAGTGCTCAGGTAGCAACAGTAGATACAGCATTATCATACTCAATAGGTCAACAAATAGTTGTTGCTCATAATGTATCTAACTTTATAACTGCTACTGTTGTATCATATGATGCTGGTACTGGTATTTTGAATTTTGATGGTAACTCACATACAGGAACTGGTACTTATTCTACATGGACTGTTAACTTAGCAGGTGCTGCAGGAGGTGATGGTACTTCAGGTACTAATGGCTCAAGTGGTACATCTGGAACAGATGGATCTTCTGGATCTTCTGGGACAGCTGGTTCTTCTGGAACAGATGGTTCTAATGGAACATCTGGTTCAAGTGCAACAGCAGGAACAAGTGGTTCCTCTGGAACATCTGCAACTTCAGGATCAAGTGGTTCTGCTGGTACAAGTGGTAACCAAGGTGCTGATGGATACTTAGCTCAATGGAGATATAACCCTAGCACAAATACAAGTGTTAACCCAGGTAGTTCTTACTTTGCTTTAGACATCAACTCATGGGGTGAGACTGTAACTAGTATTGCTATCTCTGATAATGCATATAGTCCAAACTCAAACTTCTCTACATACTTAAACTATATTGGAGCAAACGCTGTTATTAGATTAACAAGTTTGTCTGATACATCAACATATAAGTTCTTAAAAGTTATTACTAACTCTCCTTTTGTATCTGGCTTTGAAGATTACACTGTAACTCAAATTGCTGGTGGTGGTAATGACCCTAGTCCAGGTGATGTATTCTACTTCAACTTTATTGGTGTGAGTGGTACATCTGGAACAAGTGCATCATCAGGAACTTCAGGTACTTCTGCTAGCTCTGGCACATCAGGCACATCTGGATCTTCTGCATCAAGTGGAACGTCTGGCTCTGCTGGTACATCAGCTACGTCAGGATCAAGTGGTACAACTGGAACATCTGGAACAGATGGTTCAAGTGGAACTACTGGAACAGATGGTAGCAGTGGTACATCAGGTACGTCAGGAACCACTGGTACTAGTGGAACCAATGGAACAAGTGCAACTGATGGATCTAGTGGTACGTCTGCAACTGCAGGAACATCTGGATCATCAGGTACAGCAGCTAGTTCTGGCTCTAGTGGTACAGATGGAAGTTCTGGAACAAGTGGTACGTCAGGATCTAGTGGCACTTCAGGTACTAGTGGTTCATCAGGAACATCAGCTAGTGCAGGAACAAGTGGAAGTTCTGGAACTGATGGATCTAGTGGAACTACAGGAACCTCTGGTACGACAGGTACGAGTGGAACTAGTGGATCATCAGGTACAAGTGGTAGCTCAGGAACTTCAGCTTCAAGTGGTACATCTGGTACTGATGGAAGCTCTGGCACCAGTGGTACAAGTGGATCAAGTGCAACAGCTGGTACAGGAGGTTCTTCAGGAACTGCAGCTACATCTGGTGCTTCTTCTTCATACAATGGAACTTCAGGAACAACACAAACATTACCTTTAGCTTAATAATATGGCAATCTTTAACGTACAAACCAATCTGAGATTCGTAGCAAATGACTTTGTTAAAGTCACTGCTGTAGGTAGTCCAAGCGTATTTGTTATTGGAAGAGTGGTATCGTATACATCAAACACTGGTACATTAGATATAACTGTTGTACAGCAATCTGGCACAGGAACCTATAGTTCATGGACAGTAGAACTATATGGATATAATGGATCTTCTGGTGCAGCTGGTCTAGCAAGAACCTCTGGTGATTCTGGATCTAGTGGTACATCAGGAATGGCAATGACTTCTGGTACATCTGGATCTGCAGGAGCTTCTTCTTCTTCAGGTACATCTGGTACATCAGGTTCTAGTGGAACCTCTGGTGTTTCAGGTACATCAGGTAGTTCAGGAGTAAATGGTGCTAATGGAGATACTGGATTAACTGGACCTACTGGACCTACTGGAGTTGCTGGTACATCTGGAACCTCAGGTTCTAATGGACCTGGAGGACCTGCTGGCCCTCCTGGCCCAACAGGAGCACAAGGACCACAAGGATTTGCAGGACCCACTGGACCTCCAGGACCCACTGGACCACAAGGTCCCACTGGATCTTCTGCAAGTTATAACCAAGACTTAAACTCTGGTGCGTATGGACCTGTATATGGAACATTGACAGGAAGCCAATACTTATTTACATATGGTAGATACTACACAGCTGGTGATCAAGGTAAAGGTATTTCTAGTGATGTAGCTCCTACATGGCAAGGATTTGGGTTTGGATGGGCAACTAGTGCTGCATTAGGTGGAACATATTTCTTTAATCCTTCTACAAGAGAGATGAAAAAGAATATTGAACCTATGACTGCATCTGGTATGGATATCATCAATAGAACTAATATAGTTACCTATGACTATGACAATGGAATGCATACAGAAATATTACAAGTTGGTTTCATAGCTGAGGATACTCCAGAAGAATTGGCTACCTTTGAGTATGACAAGATGGATCTTAGCAACACTGCAGGAGTAATATTAAAAGCCATCCAAGAAATAGATGCTAGAATAACAATCTTAGAAAATCAATAACAATGGCAATATTTACTATATCAACCAATTTATCTTACGCAGCTGGAGACATTGTACAACTTAGCTATGATGCTAATAACTATGTCATTGGTACTGTTAATACTTATAATCCTTCAACAGGACAATTAGATATTACAGTGAGCAAGTCAGTTGGTAGTGGGTCTTATTCTATATGGACAGTTAACTTAGCAGGATATTCAGGAACTGCAGGTACAGCAGGTACAGCAGGCACAAGTGCATCCTCTGGAACATCTGGTACATCTGGTACTGGTGGTAGTTCTGGAACAAGTGGTGCATCTAGTACAGCAGGAAGTTCAGGAACTAGTGGTACAACAGGAACAGATGGTTCATCTGGTTCAACTGGTACTAATGGTACATCAGGATCAAGTGGTGCCACTGGACCAGGAGGTGCTACAGGACCAACAGGACCAACAGGACCAACAGGTCCTTCTGGGTCATCTGGTGTATCTGGTGTAAATGGTGCTTCTGGTGGACCAGGCCCAACAGGTCCCACTGGACCTGCAGGTGGTACAGGTCCTTCACCAACTGGACCAACTGGTCCTACAGGACCAACAGGTGCTCAAGGTCCTCAGACAGTTTATAACCAAGCTTTGAATACAAATAGTAATGTTTACTTTTATTTCCTACAAGGTTCTGGACCTTTGTATGCCCCTATATTCTATGTACAAAATGGTGCTCAATTTAATGCTGCGTTTGACTATCTTCCACATGGTTGGATAGGTGATTCTAACTGGTATACATATGGTTCTGTAGGTGCTGCATATTTCTATGGTACATCTACAAGAGATGTTAAAAAAGATATTGAACCATATAACGTAGATGCTACAGCAATCATTAGAGATACAGAAATTATTACATATAACTATGATGTTGATAGTGAAGAAATATCTTTATATAAAAAGATAGGTTTCATTGCTGAAGATACTAATGAAGACATGGCATCAACAGGACATGATAAAATGGAAATACCTGCAACTTTAGCTGTTGCTATGAAAGCTATACAAGAATTAGATGCTAGAATAAATGTATTAATACAAAAACAAAACTCATAACCATGACTATAAATGATGTAGAATTTTTTATAAAAGTTCTAAGAATGCAAGTTAATCCTAACCATGATACTCAAGAAAATGTAGTAACAAGGGTAACCTGGCAATTAGTTGCTAAGTATGTTGATCCTGTAACAGGACAAGAACATATTGCAACTTATGATGATACTACAACTATTAAACTTGTTGATGCTGCTGGATATATTCCTTTTGAGAATCTTAGTGAATCAGATATAGTTAGTTGGGTAGAAGCTAGAGAGAATCAAAGAACAAGAAACATTGAGTGGAGAAAACAAAATGTATTTAAGCTTCTTCAAGAAAAAATAGTTCCAACAAATGTAACTATTCATGAAGAGATATTACCTTGGGTACAACAATAAAACCAAATAACAAATGCCTTACGCAAATATAACATTTACTGTACAGACAAATTGTTCGTTTTTACCAAATGACTTTGTACAAGTTAGTGCTAATGCTTCTAACTATATTATTGGTAGGGTTGTTACATACAATCCTAGCACAGGTGCATTAGTTATTACACCACTACAATCTGTTGGTTCTGGTACATTTAGTTCTTGGACTGCTGCACTAGCTGGTGGATGGGGATCTTCTGGTACAGCTGGTACATCAGGTACAACAGGAACAGCAGGTAATCGTGGAGCTGCAAGTACTTCAGGTAATCATGGTACATCTGGATCATCAGGAACATCTGGATCTGGTGGTTTATCACGTGCTGCAGGAGCATCTGGTTTATCTAGAGCTTCTGGTGCTAGTGGTGGTTCTGGTGTAAATGGTCCTAAAGGTCCTACAGGTGCTCAAGGAGGACAAGGTCCACAAGGTCCAAGAGGTCCACAGGGAACTTCTGGTTCTTCTGGAGCTTCAGGAGGATCAGGTGGTCCTGGTCCACAAGGTCCTACTGGACCTAGAGGTCCTCAAGGAGGTGCAGGAGGCCCTGGCCCACAAGGACCTGCTGGTCCTACTGGTCCATCAAATAGTAACAACCAAACATTGAACCAAGGATCTCCTTTTACATTCAACACTTGTGCTTGGAACCAATTGTATTATGCAGGTCAAGTGTCTGCAGTTAGTGGTCAAGGTGCTAGAAGTAGCCCATCAGAAGTTCAATTTATTACTGGTCCAGGTTATTGGCAAAGTCCTAGTGGAGCTATAGGTTCTACAAACTTCTTTGCTACATCTACTAAAGATGTAAAAACTAATATACATCCTTATACAAATTCTGGATTAGATATTGTAAATGCTACAGAGATTGTAAGATTTAAGTTTGATATAGATGGCTTGGAAGATAATGCTAAAGTTGGATTCATAGCAGAAGATGCACCAATAGAACTTACAGGTCCAGATAGAGATAAAATGATTATACCTACAACAGCAGGTATAATTATGAAAGCTCTCCAAGAGCTTGATACAAAATTAAAAGTTTTGGAAGGTAAGAATTAAATCTTACCTTTGTTTTTTAAACCAACATTATGAATATAGAAATGCAACCAATCTTCCCAGCAGAGGAAGTGGATATTCAAAATTATTATTTCTATCTACAAGGGTTTTCTCCTGAAGAATTAGATAAAGTATACAAAGATGTAGCCTTGCTTCCTTTTCGTAAAGCAGCTACAGGAATGATAGATACTCCTGCTGACAAAGAAATAAGAAGCTCTTCTGTTAAATGGATTCCTAAAACTGAAAAGTGGGCATGGTTATATGGAAAGCTATATGGTATGGCTATGGAAGCAAACAATTCTCTATGGCACTTTGATCTTATCACAGCAATAGATTGTATACAATATACAGAATACTATGATGTAGAAGGTGGACACTATGGATGGCACCAAGATATTGGTCCTGGTCCTATGTCTAAAAGAAAAGTAAGTATCACTGTTCAATTATCAGACTCTGATGAGTATGAAGGTGGTGACTTAGAAATATTTAAAGGTGGTGACCCTGAGAAAGCTGATAAGGCACCAAGAGGAAAAGGAGTTGTATTTATCTTTCCTTCTTTCATGATGCACAGAGTTACACCAATAACAAAAGGAACTAGACGTTCCTTTGTATTATGGGTTGGTGGCACACACTATAAATAATTATTTGATACTGTGTAGTTCTAAATAGTTAGTAGAATCTCTATCATATCCTAATCTTCCTACATAGAAAGAATTAAAGGCAAGACTAATTCTTTGTAGCTGTCCTTTTAGTTCAGGTACACTATGATACATTTGTGATGGGAACAACACTATGTCTCCTGTTTGTACAGGTACGTGATATTGATTGCTATTAAATTCATTAGACTTACCATTTTCTATATGCCAAGCTCTAGCAATAGCATCTTGAAATTGTATTTCATCTGTTTCATTATCAGCAACTATATAAATTACACCACTCACTATACTATTAGGATGATAGTGTGCGTGATGAAATCCTCCTGGATTAGTATAGTTTAACCAAGACTGAGTAACTTGAAGTCTTGAAGAACCTTGATCTTTAGGACAAACTACATCGTCCATCCACATATCTAAGCACTCCTGTGCAAATGCTTTTAACTCTTCAAAGCCAGGCTCCTCTAGTATTCTTCTATTTGCTGAGCTTTTGTTTCCCACACTTCTTTCAATTTTTGTACTATATACTAAGTCTAGCTGTTCCTTTGTAAAAGGTTTTGTAAACTTTGCTTTTATAATAGGTGTTGGAAATAAAAAATGCATTGTCTTTTCCATATATTAAGGTTTAAATTGTTTTTGATCTGGTATATTTATTTTTAAAAAGTTAATTCCTTTCATTGGTCCTTCTATAAAACCAATGTTGCCATGAAAGAAAGAGTTAAACGCTAAGCTAAGTCTTCCTTCTCTATGTATTGTAGGTACGCTATGTGTTAGTTGTGATGGAAAGATAACCAAGTCTCCTGTATTAACTGTTATAGGAACATCAGTCATATTAAATGGTGTTTGTTCTTTAGGTTGAACTTGCCAGTTCTCTCCACTATCCATCTTAGTAAACACTATTTTATCTTCTAAAGCATCTATATACAATACACCACACAGTACACTATTGTGATGTGTGTGTTTATAATGGAACTGATCTTTCTTAGAGAAGTTTAACCAAGAGTGAGTTATCTCTATAGATATATCGTTTGGATTAATTGGATTGTATATCTGTGTAAGATAATCTTGTAGTGCATTATGACATAACTTCTTTATATCAGCTAGTGGTGATTGTTCTAATGTATATATGTCTTCTGTGTTAGAGCCATTGTCTCTCACTTTATCTTTGAAACTCATCATGTAATCTATCTCTGCTTGAGTAAAGTCTCTTGCTATATTAGACACTGTAATAACAGTTGGGAATATAGGTAAAACATATCCTGGTTTCATATTATCTTTGTTGAGAAGGTACATTAATTCTTAAGAAATTGATTCCCTCAATATCTCCTTTTATAAATCCTAGTTCTCCATCCCAAAATGAATTGAATGCAAGACTGATTCTTGTATACTCATGTTCTGTTTTAGGAACACTATGGATTAAGTTAGATGGAAACAATACAATATCCCCTATATTAACAGGCACTGTGAACTCATTACAGTTAAAGTAATTTTGTTGTAGTGCTTGGAGTTGCCAAGGTTCACCAGTTGCTCTCTTAGTAAACATTATACTATCAGATTCTTTCTTAGCATTGATATAAATACATCCACTAACTATACTATTATGATGGTTATGTTTGTGATGATATTGTGTTTTGTCTGTAAAGTTTAACCAAGATTGTGTAGGCACTAGTTTTATCTTATCAGGATTAATAGGATTGTAAACCTGTATTAAGTAATCTTGCAATGCTTCTTCTACTATCTTCTTTATTCCAGCCAGCCTTGGGTTCTCCAAGACTAAGACATCCTTCGTAGTTATGTTACCTATATTAGCTTTCACTGTATCTCTATACTCTAGAATACAATCTAATTCATCAGGAGTAAATTCTCTATCAATATTATTTAACAATAGACATGTTGGAAACATTGATACTGGTTCACCTTTTATCATAACTTTTGTTTAATTGCTTCTAATACAGTATTCATTTTGATAGACTTATGACATTCAAAATGTCTAAGTGTATCCTCATGCTCTGGGCACCAGTTCCAATCACCTTTGTTAAACTTGAACACAGGATTGTTCCAACAGCCATTACATACATCTAAGTTAATCATACGTGTGCAGTTGCTTTGGAATTCGTGATCTGGTGTAGTAAAGTTACTAATCATTACAGTATGCTTTTGTATACCCCAGTTCAACCAACTGATACCACTAGAAAGACCAACAAACATATCTGCATAATGTAGATAGTTCATTACATTCTCTAGACTAGTATCCTCTAGTTTCTCTGCTCCTAAGTCATCAGCTTCTTGGGACATTTCAAATACTCTATATCCTATCTTCTTTAGTTCCTCAATCAACTCTTTCCAGTAGTACCAGTGTTTACACTGTGCTGTAGATCTGGTAGAGATACAGATATACTTATCTGATACAGATCTATCCTTAGGAGTAAAAGCTATCCTAGGTTGTATCTCTTTAAAGTCTAATGCTAATATATTACTAGCTGCCTGCTGCAATGGAATAGTTGCAGGATGAACAGGTTCACAATGACTATTCCAAAACCAACCAAGTTCTACTTGGGCTACTATATTATGTACTGTTACACCTCTACCTACAAACTCTAACTCAGGATATACAGATTCAAATAGCTCATTCTTAAATGATGACACCACTACATGACACTTGTACTTCTCTTGGAATTCTAAACAGTATGGTATCCAAGCTATGCTATCTCCAAGACTCTTAGACTCAAACACAACAAACACTCTCTTACCTGCTAGCTCGTCTAACAAGTTGATCTGTTTAACTGTACGTCCTTGATACTTAATAAAGATAGCTATATCAGACAGGTATCTTCTATTAAGTTTTGCCCAGCTCTTTGGTTTCATCTTTGATTCATATAAAACCTCATTTGTTTTTCTGTCTATGAAAGTTGCATCATACTCTCTATCTTTTCCTTCATCATCTAATAGCTCAAAGTACAAGCCATTGATGTGTAATAGTTTAAATGTTATCATCGTTCAGTATTAAAAAAGAATGTTTGAAATAGTCTACCATCTTGTAACTCTTTACCAAAGTAATCAAGTGACATGTGATATAAATCTCCACGATATAATATCAATCTATTATATACATTACCTATCCTATCTACCATATCCCACTTAGTCATATCATAAAACTCAGAAGCATGATCTTCTATTGGATCATTTGTCTTTCTTCTAAACAAACCTGTACCACTAGATAGTGGAGCATCAGGAGTTAGATAAAGCACACCTGCCCAATCTGTAACATCAGTATGTATCCAAGATCTATCAGCTGCTGTGGTGATTTGAAATGCACCTGACACTGCATCTCCCCAAAAGGTTACCTCGCCTGCAAATGGTCTGATGTATTCTTGAATGGTATGTTTAATATTATCATCTAAGAACGTTCTTGTTCTAGATCCAGGATAGTTACCTTTTACATCAAAAGGTTGACTTAACATATATTGTCTAACTTCATCTGGATTGTTATAGAAGTTAGAAATTACTAATGATTCTACTCTCATAAATTTTCGTATGCGTTTATATATAATTGTTTTGTTCTCTCTGATGTGTATCCCTCATTAATCTTTATGACATTGTCATAGTATTTCTTAAGAGTCTTAGACACCTCATACCAGCTTCTACTATCACGTGCAGCTAGCATTTCTTTTCTTCTTTGATCATATGTTTTGATAGTCTCTTGTATACCTTTAATAACAGACTCTGTGCTGATGTTAGGTAAGACCCACATACCATCCATATGTCTAGACCCTCTATATGTTCCTACAATAGGTATAGCACATGCTGTGGCTTCCATAAGTGTTAGGTTAGGATGTCCTGCTTCTAGCATAGATGGATGTAAGAAGATACTATGTGTTTGATATAGTTCTCTCATCTCCTCATCATTAGGATTTGTTAACTTTAAAGTTAACTTTTTATATTGTAATAACTCAGAATGTATTTCAAAGAACTTATTATTATCAGTATGACCAGCTATTGTAATAGGAAGATCTAACTCTTCAGCTGCCTCAATACCATATCTAAATCCTTTTCTATCAAAGCCACTATCTCCTGCTAATCCATTGTTAGCTATCATCAATAACTTATGTTCTCCTACAGTATCAGATGGTGTAAAGAATTCTGTGTTAGCACCATGTGGTAAGTAGAATAACTTATCAGTCTCATTGAAGTAGTCAATCAAATACTCAGCATGCGTAAAGGATATGATAGATCCTTTCATAGCTTTTAAGTTTTGTTTGAATACCCAGCTATCTTTGCCATACCATTCTGTATGGTGGTCATGCAAAGAGAACACATAAGGTATTTTTCTTTCTAAGCAATATAAAGCCTGGTTAGCAAGATGTGCATGTACAATTGTATCTGGCCATCTCTCTAACTCATTCATGTATCTAATATCTACAGGAACATCTAGCTTCTCTAGATTCTGTTTGTACTCCCATATAAGTCTTTCTACAGCACCCCATCCATTTGGTGGTATGGTAATTAGTCCTGTAGCTACGTGTACTATTCTCATTTTCTAAATGTTTTTTGCATGTTATCTATTAAAGAAAATCCATCTGCTTGTGTGGTAAGTCTCTTCTTAACTATACCCATTTGTGGTCCTGCAAAGATATTATTAAAATACATATCAGAAGCATCCCACTTGTGTTTTCTTAAAGTGTTTTTTAAATAGTCAGCTGTAGATATAGGGAACATAATAGATTGTAAACCTATGATATGATCTGTAACATACATGTCATCATTGATATCTTTAATAACAGGACTCTGAGGCCAGCCATATTCTAATGTATCCTTGTCTCCAAAGGACATATAGTTAATACCATTTGGTCCCATTAAGTGTGCACATTCCTCAACTTTTCGTACGAAAAAGTGTATGTCTGTCTCAATGATACAGTCACCCTCACATACCATTAAGAAATCACAATCATGAAACTCACTTAAGATGGCATTCTTGAATGCTTCATAGCATCCATAATGTGCTGGGGTAAGTGCAGTACCATACTGTCGAACTTGCTCCTCATTGAAGAGTTCCATTGAAACACAACTGGGTCTAATGCAGTTATATGATGGTGGTAATGACTTATAGGGCTCGTTAGTATGTAGGATATATTGCCATCCATGAGCTGCCACTTGTTCAAGGGAAGCTCTGCTTGCTTGTTCTCTTTCATCATTTAGTGTGGTTTGTATATGAACTAATTTAATCTTAGGTCTGTCTTGCTTCTTCCACTTAAACTTACCTGTGTTTTCGTACAAATGCAAGTTCTCTTTTGTTAGTTCAAACTCTTCTACCTTGTAATCAACATCTCCATCATAGAAGTCCATTCTCACTTTAATAGGATCTCCCTTGAATTCAAACTGATAAACAAACTCATGATTCTTAGCTGGTATAATCCTTTTCCACATGTAATCTTCAATAGATACATAGATCATTCTATTGTCTCTGTTATATGTAAAGAAATAGAACACATAATTGTTTGGTTTTCCAACAACAGGAATGATAGAATAATACTCACTGTTAGATGCCACACCTAATCCACTGTGTATCAACATAGTATCCTTGTCATTTGTAATTAATTGAACGTCATTAGGATTGAAGCTAAAGATTACTTTAGACAAGTAGTCTTCTAAATAGTTCTCACACTTTCTACGTGCACACACAGCATTCCATTCTTCTGGTGTACGTACATCATCAAACTCTTTTAAGAAGAAGTCTGTGTCAAACATAATACCATTAGTTTGAATTCCCTTACCCTGAGGTGTAGGAAGTGTAGCAGCATATAACTTTTTATCTGTTCTAAATGCTTCATTCACTGCAGGGATATCCTTAGGATCTAATGTAACATCGTATGTAGTGTAGAAGAATCTCTTGAATCCAAGCTCTTTGGCAACCTTAGCTGCATTGAATATGTTAGTCAACACAGTTAAAGATTGGTTACTACTCTTCAATCCATTGATGTTGATCTCAGCAAAATAGTCTGGTTTGTCATTATAGAACCTGGTATAGTAACTATGGTGAGTCAAAGGATTATGTCCATCATAGATATAACAGTCCACCATGTTCTGAATATCTGTATCTACAGGATAGTGAGACACTAGTATAATCTTTCTACCTAATGGCTTAAGACTACTGATAGTATCCTTGGTCCACTGAATTCTGTCCTTGATATTTGGATAGGTACCCAATATGATACACTCTTCTTCCATTACATCTAGGTTTAATTTTTTTACAATATTAGTAGTATCAGTACCAAGATCTCCAGTTAAATAAACCATGTTCTCTTCATCATTATACTTATTACAGTATACATCTAGGTTATACATTACTTTGATCAAGTCATCATATTGCATAGCCTCCTTGATAGCAATAGGATTTAATTCCTTGTTACCTCTATCTCCTTTAGATGGGAAGAAGAATACATCACATGCTTCTAGGAATGTATTTACATCGTTACGCTCTCCCCACACAACACAGTTATCTGGTTTGTTAGCCATCAATGGCTTCCAATAGAATTCAAAGTTACCTGCTTGGTTACCTAGGAAATGGAACTTCACCTTGTAGTTCTTAAGTCTTTCTGCTAGTTCAAATGCATAAGCTTGATTCTTTCTAGGTGTGAATAGCCCCACAGTTACAAAGTGTTTGTACTCAGGATCTAAGCCAAACTCTTGTTGTCTTTCAACTTTGTTTCTAGCTTTCTTATCAATAGGATACTCAATTACTTCCATAGGTACATCTAAGTGCACATATTTGAATGAGTTATAGGAGCTGACAAATACAAACTTATCAGGCATCCACTTCTTATGCTTAGGGTTAAATGAGCTATCGTGTGTAGTCTCTGATATCTTCCAGGTTCTATTGTTTGAATAGATGAATGCAGAAAGCTTATCATCCATAAACATCTCTGGGAATTCTTCCATCACCACTATGTCTGGATTGAACTGTTGCATAATTTGCACAAGTTCACCATACTTATCTTCTCCTAAAGAATGGAAGTTAACTCCTTCTGTAAGCATGTCAATGATCTTTAAACGTTGTACAACAAATGACCATGCTAAGAATGAATACTCTACCACCTTAATTTCAAAGTGGTCTCGTAACAATTCTACCTTATTAACTGTTACCTGGGGAGCTCCTCCTGTTGATAGATGAGGAGTGATTATTAATAGTTTTTTCATAAGTGAGATTTAATTTCTTCCATCACCTGATCTACAGATGGGTGACATTCAAATGTTTTCTTCTTCTCTAAGCAACCAATTAATGGCTGTACAGAGTCTATTGTATCCCAATACTCAAGAGCATACTTCATATTAGAACAACAGTATAAGTCACAGCTTCCTTCTATATATAGTTGATTGTATTGTTGCTCTCCATGTCTATATGGCATTCTAAACGTTGGTTCAATAGGAGATCCTAATTGAACAATCAATGTTTCTTCTGTTGTACCTGCTAAGTGTAATATACCAGAGTCCATAGTGATTACAGCTTCAGCACCATTAATTAAGTGCCAAGTCTCAGATATAGATGTTTGGTTCATTAAGTTAATGATGTTTGTATCATCCATATTATGTACAGGTTTCTGTACATTAAAGAACCCTGTCTCAGAACTATCTTTACCTACAGCTACTACTTTATATCCTAACTTAACTAACTCTTTAGCTAGTTTGATCCAGTTATCTTCTGCCCATGTTCTGTTAGGCCAGCTGTTGACAGGATGTATCACTACATAGCTTTCATGTATAAAATGTTTCTTAGGTTCTGTAGGTCTATAATAACAGTCCATTTCATCCCACTTAAGCATAAAGCCTAAGTGAATAGCATGGAACTGTCTGATGTCCATCATATTATGTTTCATCTCTACACCACGCTCATCCTTCTTACCTACTAGATAAAAAGAGTTGTGCATGATGTAGTTAGCTTTGAAGTAATTTCTATCTATAGAGTCAGCCTTATAGCTCTTCTCTACATTAGGGTTCATCTTAAATAACTCTGGCATCTTAGAGATAACAACTATCTTTTTATTGTATGCCTCACGTAGTTTTTTAATTGTAGGGGTAGCACATATAAGGTCCCCTAATCCATTACATTCTGATAAGTCTAAACAAACTGTTTTCATATTAATAATTTATATAGTATCCATAGCCATCATCCTTGTATAGTAAATGCATACATGGATATCTCTCTAGGAATATCTCGTGTGTTAAATCTGGTTGGTGATGTATCTCATGTATATTACCATCATACTCTCCCTGCTCATACAAATAAGGTACAGCTATTAGTAATTTCTTACCTGCAGAGTTAATTCTACCTACTAGGTTCATAGCCTCATACTTAGGTATGTGTTCTAGTATATCCCCCATGATGATGTAGTCATATGGAGAGAAGTCAAATGCTAGGATATTTACATTGTACACGTTGTTGTACAACTCATGTAATCCAAACTTTTCTATATATGGTTCATGTATTTCTATAGCATCCATATAGAAATAGTCACCTAACATTCTACCATAGGTACCAGATCCTGCACCTACGTCTAGCATCTTTTCATTAGGTTTAATCTTACTAAGTATATGATGCTTTATATCTTCTTTAAATGCTGTTGAACTATATGGCATACTCGTTAAATTGTTGATCAAAGTTAGTTGTCAATACCCATCTTTCCTCATTTGATTTGTTCTCTTGGGTCTTGTGCTGCATCCATCCAGGGAATACAAGTACATCTCCTGACACTACAGGTATCTGACTCCACATCCATTCAGGGTTATCATGATAGTAGAAAGACTTTACTTGTTCTAATGGATCTTTTGCTAGGAAGTATCCACTGTCCTCAGGAACATTCAGATAGGCTGCAGCTACCATGAATGTATTTGAATGATTGTGTGCATGTGTTTTCCCTGCAGGATAATGTACATTACACCAACTGTTAGAGATTTTATATACATGAAATGAATCAGAATATCCCATACCATGTACAGCTATATCTTTAACCATTGGTGTTAACCATTCAAAGTATTCTTTAAACTCTGGTAACTTGTGTGGTTGTTTTTTATTCTGATGAGATGTGTGTCCATTAGTTACTAATGACAATCCTCTTGGAGTGCTTTGAACTAGTTCGTTACAGATTGGGTATAATGATTTCCAATCAAATTGAAACTGTAGTTTAAACACATAAGGTGAATGTGCATTTACAACATTGACTTGACGTCTTCCTTTCATATATTATTCCATTTTTGCATCAGGTTAGTTGTTAATACCCACCTGTTTTCATTAGATAAATTGGTTTGTGTTCTATGACTTAGCCAACCAGGAAAGACTAGTATGTCTCCTGATATAGTTGGTATCTGTCTCCAGAGATGTGCATTAGCTACAGGTAACATAGCTTTATGATATTCTAATGGATCTTTACATTCAAAGTATCCACCATTCTCAGGCATATTTAGATATGCAGCTACCACTAATGCTGTACATGCATGATTATGTTCGCTTGTAACACCATCCTTATTATGAACATTCACCCAGCTGTTTGATACATAATAATCCATATTTGAGTTATTCTCTTCCATCATATCATGACTTTGTTGTCCCACAATTACTTTAGCAATGCTTGGGATA
>Ga0209500_10001680_pt1 | contig 16367 bp, 9 predicted proteins | sample S_140212_EF_Meta_FD_187323 | JGI IMG/M metagenome (GOLD analysis project Ga0209500, IMG submission 187323) | Freshwater microbial communities from Lake Simoncouche, Canada to study carbon cycling - S_140212_EF_MetaG (SPAdes) (version 2) | ecosystem: Environmental > Aquatic > Freshwater > Lake ... | reverse complement strand
GCTGTTCTGCTGACGAAAGGGGAGTGCGGCATTTTTCGCATTCGTATGTTGTCTCCCCCATATCAGTGTCAGAGTGGCGGTTGCGCCAATATGCAGTCCATGCTTCGCGTTGGCAGTCGATTGTTTTTTTGCATTTTGCGCACGGAACACATTGTTCTGCGGGAGCAACGGTAGCATCGCCAGATGACACTGTTCGACGAATTGCGTCGATTTCTGCAACCAGTTCATTCATGCGGAAAGAGAGTGTTTCAAGTCGGTGACCGAGCGCAGATGTCGTCATGTTTGCCGATTGAATTGCACGTTCGCGTTCGCAGTCGTACATTTCGTCGTCACTGTGGTGGTGTTGGTGGTCGTCGTCGCCAATTTCGGACAGTGCATCCACCAGACTGCTAAAATGGAACACGGTTGGTGATGCAGATTCGGCTTCGTCCACATGCGGCAGCGGCGTCATCATCGCGTCACCATCATCGTCGCCGGCGTTGTCGCTGGCGTTGTCGTCGTTGTCGTCGATGGTAATGATTTTGCGGCGCTTTGCGAGTGGTAATTCGTGTTCGAATTCGTCGTCGTCATCGATGAACACGCGTCCGCGAACTTTCCCAATGGATGAGCGCTGCATTTTTGCCTTGGTGGCGGCGGCGGTGACTTTTTTAGAAGAAGTCAGCATCATCATTGTGCTCAGAAATGTAACGCAATTGGCGTCGTCGTCTTCTTTTGCGTCTGCTGCGTCTGCTGCGCGTGCTTTCATGGACTGAATCATTGCGCGATGCCGGCGTGACGCTTGAAGATGCTGCCAAACATCGGCATGAAGCTGTGTTGGGCGTCTCACGTACAGGTAGCCCATCGCGCCATTCGTTTCGAGATAAACGCAGTCCGTAAGCTTCAAGATGATTGCCGGAATGCTGGGAACGGCTGAATATCCACAGCCGGTGGTGGTGGTGGTGGTGCTCTCATCTTCACATTTGCGATGTTTGTTTTCACAGAACTGGTCACGAAGTGTCTCTGCGATTTTCCAGAGAGGAGCATCGCAGCTTTGTTCCATGTAAGCAACGGAGAGATCGCTCAGTTCAGTGGCAGTCCATTTGTGTCTGCGAAGTCCGGGGCGAGAACCAAATGCGCGAATGCCGGGAACAGCATTGACACGGCGGAAGGAAGATGCTGATGCGGGAACGTTGAGAGTAGTAGTAGAAGTCATTTGATGATGGATCGGTTTTGTCGAAGTTGATAAGTACGGGATGTTCTTTTCAGGAGACTACATTCTATTTATATTCTTAAAACCATTTCAATTTTCTGTTTGCGGAAATTCAAAAATTATATACGAAAATAGAAATAGAAATAGAAATTGAAAAATAGAAATTGAGAATTGAAAATTGAAAATTGAAAATGCCTTATACGTTTTTGCGACCATACTTGCGACCATATTTGCAATGTTGTTTTTGCGAAAATCCTTTGGGGTGATTGCAGTCAATGCTGCGCTTATATTTTAGAGACCATTTATGTCTGCGGGTGCGGGTGCGGGTGCGGGTGCGTTGCCCTCCACGATTTATATCTGCAAGAGTTCTTGTGTCTTCGTATTTTCTTAAAATACTTTCCATATGTTCGTTTATTTCTCGCAAGTAGTCTCTAAGGTGCATTACTTCTTCTTGCTTTTGTAAACGCTCCATGGTATATAATGTATGTAGTCTAAATATATGTTTTTGTTTTTGTTTTTTTCTTCGTTTTTGTGTTTTGTTTGAACTATATAATCGTCTATTACAATCTTGTAGTGGGATTCTAAATCTATCCAACAGTAGACTAATTCTTTCAATTTCGGTATAAAGTTCTGTTATGCGTCGTTCAATTAAACGACGTTCATTGCGGTAGTGATGTAATTCACGTGTAGCTCGTTCCGTATTTAATGTTGTTCTACTTATAGCAGACGTTATTTCTTGTGGTTCAGGTTCGGAAACAACAACAACCGCACCACTTGGACTTGGACCTGGACTTGGACCTGGACTTGGACTTGGACGACTTGGACTTGGACGACTTTGGTGTGGGTGGTTGAGTGCGGCGGCGGCTTGGCGGTTAATTTCCTCTCGTGTACGTTTTACGGCTGGAATTGGCATATCTATTTATATATTACGAATATATAAATATAGAAATATAGAAATATAGAAAAAAGTGGTTTTATAGCTACGATACCACTAAACTATTTTTGGGGATGCTGTGAGGAGATACGATGCGATGCGATGCAACGACGACTTATCCGCGATATCGTTTCGTTGGTTCATTCATCAATGTTGCGCGGTCGATTGTGCCGGTATGTCGCGCAGGAATCACGTCTTTGACTTGTTTTTTCATAGGACCAAATATTGGGTCGCTCATTTTGACGTAGAGGCGGCTGTCTTGGAAAAGGTGACTTTCCACATAGAGGTCCACGTGAACATCCGGCGTCATCATTGCGGGCATCAAGAAACCAAACATCAGTGCGGATGTTTCGTCGCCATCGTGGTGGGCGAGGTATTTTGTGCGCTGAATAATTGTATTCACGAACCGCTGGTTTAATCCAAACACCGCCATGTATTGCGGAGAAATGACACGCACTGCGCGATGGATGAAGCGATACATTTTGTGAACGATTTGCAAGCACTGGACATATGCGGGGGAGTCTTTGGAAATCTGAGAGTTGCGCCAGATTGAGGGGCATTTGTATCCAGAGGGTGCAACATTTTTTGTCGACTCGTCCACGTTTCGCCAGCGTTCAACTGCCGAAAGGAAATGTTGGACTGCTGCGATATATGTGTAATGGATCGAGTAGACCCACTCGTTGTCATCACGCGATGCAAAGACTTTCCAAGGGGCGACTTCACCCCTGCGGACGCGCAGGACTTGATCATCGAGATTGGTCCATCTTGCTGCTGCCATGGTGGGGATGTCAGGGTTTCCGATGAGTTCCAAACACTTTTCAGCGTAATACTTTGCGATGTGATATTCGATAGGACCGCCACTTGTGCTACACGGATACAGACCACCGGATGGGGCATGATGAGGCATTGCCCACGGACAATCCAAATCAAATCGCATTTCTGCGTTTTCATGTAGTTGGCGAATGCGTTCTGGTGAGAGCTGTTCATCGTAGCGTTCGCATTTGATATAGGGCGCGGAGATTTGTTGGGCGCGGGACATAGAACCGGTTGCGCGGCGCAGAATGTATTGAATCATGCGGTAGTGAAGCATGACGGCGACGTTGGAGGTATGTCCCTTTTCTGCGCAAAACAGGATAGCAAGACGTGCGGCGAGAGATGCAGCGGCGGTAAGACGGTGAAGCTGATGAATTTGGAGGGCGCTGATTTCGGTCACTTGTATGCGCGATACCGCGTGGGCGATACAGAGCGATTCGCGGGTGAGTGGGCGTTGGATAATGCGAACGGACTGGTCTTTGTGTTCTTGTCGAATGAGTCTGCGGATCTCGAAACTGCGAAGACCGGTGGTGTCGAAGCGGGGTGCGGGTGCGGGGGAGGCGGGGGGTAGAGGCAGAGTCAGATGCAGAGGAGCAGGAGCGATCGTTCCTTCTTTGATTGCCCGAGAGTGAACATGGTCGCGAATTTGTTCGTATGTCTCCTTGTTACGGCGGCACATGTCTTCGTCGTGTCCGGGAATGGGGTGCGGCGGCATTGCTGCACGCATTGCTGCACGGGTTTCGTCGGTGTCTACATCCACCACAATGAGCCCGTATTGGGGAAGTTCACCGGATGCGAGCTGCTGGCAACGTCGCTGGCGTCTTTCATGTCGGCGACGAAAGCTTTGGTTTTTCCACACGTATGTGAATCCTTCGCGGGATGCATCCGTAGCCTTTTTTATTTCGTCTTCGAAATCGTCGTCGACCAAACAGGGGTGAATTTCCGTCTCTGAAACGTCGCCTTTGGGTGAATGGGGCACATGTTTTTCTAGGTCCGAGTCATCGCCCCACATCCGGTATGCAATATTGAAATATCTGTTTTTGCGGGTATAGTACCAAACATTCATGGATTCCCCGAAAGCGTTGACGTATTGCCCAGACTCGTGACTGCTTCCGACGTGACAACCGCACGAGTCGGCGCTTGACAATTGGTTGCAACACGTTTTGATGAATCTTCGCTCGACGGGGAGTTGTGTTGGATCGAAGTTGACGACGCCGATACCGGGTGCGCGAAAGATGACGAGTCTGTTTGAATGATGTGGTGGGAGAGCGAATTGCATTTCGTCGAGCAAATGTTGCGAACGCATGTGGTCGTGCATGGAGGGTGTGGGCGGTGCGGGCGGTGCGGGTTGGTCGTCGTGCATATGAACAAGACGGCGTGTGTTTCTTTCTTGTGCCATGAATGTTGTCACGGCAATTGAAGCCGTGTTGTGATGAAGTGCTGCGAGTGCGGCGTGGTAGGGGAGCGTGGAGTTACCTTTTTCATATACCTCATTGTAATCGTTGATGAGATTTTCGGCGTAGTTGCTTTGGGTGACGGCGTCTCGGAGTGCGCGAAATCCGGTATGCGCATAAGTGTAATTGTGTTCGCCGCTGCATGCCGGAGAACGACGAACGCTTTCGCGAGTCACATTCGCACGTGCGGCAATGCCTTGAGCAGTTTCTTTGGGGGGCTTGATAAACGTACGAGAAAACATTGATGATTTTTTTGCTGGAGAACTATATTCTTTATTGGATGATATTTCTATTTCAATTTTCTATATTAGGTAAGTTATTTTATTTAATACAATATTTAGATTTTTTGTTGCTTATTTTGGTTATTTATTTTGTTTACTTATTTTGTTTACTTATTTTATATTTAGAAAAATATTAGATTGTATGTGTAATAATTTATTTTTAATATATGGTTAATATATATTATATTAAATTAAATGAGTGAAGTACCACCGAGTGAAGTACCACCATCAGTGCAAGACATTTTTCTAAAAACCGCAGCACGAAGATCCGCCAAAGCTAATGAAAATTTAACTACTGAAGGATTTGCGCCATATGTTACGCGAAATAGAACACCCGTGTCATTTTCGTCTGGTGTCGGTGATACTGCGATGAGCAGCCTGACGCCGGCGATGGTTCATGAGTCCAGCGCGAGTCCGCAAATAAATCCATTAGACAAGGCGCAAAAAGCGGCTGCACAAAAGTGGGAATCTCAGAGACCACAGGCGGCGTCTGCCGCTCCCGAAACTGGAGCAAAATATTTGTCGCCATCGCCGGCGACAACGCTCTCTTCTACCCCCGCAGATGTCAATAATAGTGGTGCTTCATATGTTCGATCATGGAAGGCGTCTGCCGCCACCCCTGTACCGAGTTCTGTGGATGCACCTCCGCATTACGATCCGGCAGCTGGGGTGCGCGACGCGAGTTCGCGCGCGGATTCACCTTCTCTCGCTTCTCTCGCTGTCGCTACCGAATCGGATTTGCCGCCCGGCTGGACGAGCCGCCCAGACGAGGAAGGTAATGTATTCTTCTTGAGTCCAAGGGGCATGCCAACGCGGGAGAGACCTATTGCCGATCTGCCCTCAGGATCGACTAAATCGGTGATTTCTTCTAGGAAAGTAGTTCCGTCAGCATCCGACTCCACCGCCCCCGATAGCTACAGTAATTACTTTATTAAGCCATGGAGTGACCATCCATGGTATAACGAGAGTCTTAATACCACTAATAGTGTTAATAAAGTAATTACCGCGAGTATAAATTTCAATAGTAAAATCAGTGATTCATTATACCAAAGACCAAAAAATGGCGCTATTGTATCACTAGATATTACGGGAAAAGTAAATTTTTATCCTTATGATGATTTTAAAACTGATAGTGATATGACAGGTAAATCGTGGAATGATAAAGATAGGGAGTTAGATGAAATACTTCAACCTCGTTCGAAGGGACTACTGGGTCAGCGGCGCGTCCCCCTTAACGTTATTAGTCTTTTATCAAAAAAGAGCGTACCGATAGGATTATGTGATAGTACGTGCGATGAAGGAGTTATTGATATGGCGGTTGCGGAGTATTTAAAAGGGAAAGTGGGATTATCTTCTAAGGGCGCGTATAAAGAAGGAAATCGGTTAATATGTGTTAAAAATAAAGGTACGAAAAAAGTAAACCCAAGACAAGCAAGAATATTATTTTTTACCCTCTCATCGGGAGGCAATCTATTTTTCAGTGGAAAAGTCCTTTTTGATACCACCGGAGAATATATAGGACCTGCTGGAACGGGATCACTTTTGAGAAAAAGGGATGATGGTATATTCGAAGTTATAACTGGATTTTTTCGAGGAGATTGGATATTAAAAATGTCTGAGCAGAATCCATCAGGCCCTTCTTACGATATAAATGGTAGATTCTGCCAATACGCTTATACTAGCACTAGCACTAGCACTTGTGAACTGGTAGGGATGGCGAGTGGTGATGTTACTTGGGAGTTTAAATCTCCAATTACCAAGGATAAGAATACTGACGCTGTGGATGGGGGGTTTAATCCGTATAATACAAATCTTACTTTTGTAAACTGGAACTTTGGTAATAGTGAAAATGTCTTGAATATAGCCCAAAACGATATATATGCCCATGCGTCTACCTCTGACGAGGTGCTTTGTACGGCATTTAATATGAATGGTGGTCGTTTTATGTTTGTTACCAAAAAAGGTTATAGTGAAACCGATAAGAAGATAAATAAAAAAACATTGTTTAAATTTAGATATAAACCTAAAAGTAGTTTTAACACATTTTGTATTGAATTAATTCACGATGGTATAGGAACTAATATTGAAAATGTAGTCTACCTCAGGGTTTATACACTTGTAACGGGTGAGGCGGTACAACGTAGAGCAGGTTTATCACGTAAACAAGTTGAAGTAAACAAAGTAAATAAAAAATTATTAGCCATCGAATTAAAAAATGGTAAAATTACAGCCATGGGATTATCTACCCTATCTGCAGCAAATGCTGTTATAGGTACAATAATCGACGATTATGGTAAGGTATATCAACTGAAAGGGGCTAAATGGGAAGTGACAGATTCTTTATCAAATACTTATACCACACGATCGGGTAATTCGTTTGATATGTGCAGAAAACAACAATCGCAGGTTGATGAAAATTATGTATCTAATCTGGCAGATGTACAAAAATGTTATAACGAGTTTTTTGGCATGTCCACTACTACACCTGGTGCATTTAACCTGGCGATCTTAAAACTAAACGTTCGTTCCCTATCAATTGACTTCGCAGATACTAGTGAACATACAGTGGTGTATTATAAATTACAGCAGGATATATCTAATGCTAAAATATTGGCGGAAAATGTTTTAAAAACCGCCTTGAAGGTTCAGCTAGATATTAAACACGAACAAGAAAAAGCATTTTGGGATTTTGGCAATTGGGGTAGTGGTAAACCTGCGGTTGAACCTATTATACCAACAGAGGGTTCTGTTAGGAGTGAGAATAGTGGTGCTCCTGCCGCTGTTATCATACCATCCATAACACCCGGGTGTATTGCTAAAGTTAGCGATGAATATGATGGTAAAAGTCTTGCCGGCAAACATGTTATTATTGATAAATATAATGATGATGATAGGACTTGGACTATAATGGGAGGTCGGCGTATTTCAGCTCGTTTGCTAACCTTCGTCGTGAACCCACCGCACGATATTAATATGGAGGGGGGGATAACGATTTTAATTAATGCATTAAACAATAGAAGTAGTATCGATGATGCCATACGTGAAGCAAGGAACGCCTTGCTGAATTCTACCGCCGCCGCCGCTCCTGTTGCTGCTGCTGCTGCTGCTGTTAGACCACATTCTTTTAAAGGAAGCGATATTGCTTTTGTTGCCCGTGGCGACTATGGTGAAGATTTTAATCGCAAACATGTTGCGATTCATACTGTGAGGGGCGATTCATTGATGGTGACGAATTACAACAACACTACCATTAAAAATGTTAGTCCTAGTGATCTAGATTTTCTTTATTCCCTTAATAGATTAAAACCAGGAGCCAATATTCAAAACATGTTAGGTGCATTAGACCGCAGGGCATCTGTCGATAGATTCCTCAAGGTGCCTGCCGAATCTTTATCTCCTCATGTTGAATTACCATTACCCGAAGGGAAACTAGAAGCAGAGTGTATTGCCATGGTTACAGGTACAACCGATCAAGCGAGGGTAGGTCAACTTGTTTATCTGCATTCTAAAAATGAGGATAATACTTGGACCGTATCCCCTATCGTCGGCAAACATTTCAATATTGAAGAATCATTACTAGCCTTCCATATGACACCTAAGGATGCGAAAAGCATTATACAATCACGAGCCGATGGTGTCACAGTAACAGCAGCATGGAACGTCTTATTAAACCCACCACCCAACCCCGCCGATGTTCCTGGTGCGTCCGATGCTGCCCCCGTCATCACACCCACCTTAGAAAAGTGGGGTATTGCTCAGGTTAGTAGTACATATTTTAACGAACCGCTTCGAAACAAACATGTTTATCTTCAATGGCTCATGCCAAATGGTTCTTGGAATACGTGGCAGAGCGTGGATCCTAATAATGTTGATATTGATCAATCGTTTCTAACCCCAGTGCGGTCCAAAGCTGATACCGATCCAAACAATATATACGATATTCTCGCTAAGTTAGACGCTGCTGCTGCTGCTGCTGCTCCTGCCTCTCATCCCCCTGCCCCCGTCATCACACCCACCTTAGAAATGGGGGGTATTGCTCAGGTTAGTATTGAATATTCTGGACCTAACGAACGGCTTCGCAACAAACATGTTTATCTTACTACACTGAAGAATGGTAATACTTGGGTTACGTTTAATAGTGATAGGGGTGTTGCTAATATTGAACAAGGGTTTCTAACCCCAGTGCGGTCCAAAGCTGATACCGATCCCGATCGAAGCCGTATAGTAGATATTCTCGCTGAGTTAGACAGAGGGACTGATGAGGACTTTAGTGGAGGAAGAAGAGGTACGCGCAAATACAAGGGGCGTCGCGGTAATAATGTGCGCAGACGACTTACTCGCAAAGTAAAAGGACAAGCTGGTGGCGGTGGTCGTCGTGGTAGTGGTCGTGGTAGCAAACGTCGCGGTGGTAAAATGTATAGAAAGACCATGAAACATGTTCGCAGGGGTCGCGGGGGTCGCAAAGGTCGCAAAGGTCATCGGCGAACTATCAAGAAGTATCATCGTCGTTAAGATGCGTTTGTTTGTACGTATTATCGTGTCCGCAAACTTCGTGTCATATTTTTCGTATATAGTAAATAGCATTTTATTCCATAGATAGATACTATCGAATAAAATATTTTATGTTTTATGTTTTATGTTTTATGTTTTATGTTTTATGAAAATTATAGATTTATAGATTTACTGTTAAAATTCTCGAATTATATATGCAAATATTTAGCAAAATTATTTTTTACTTGTACTATGTATATTATATATATATATATATATATATATTATAGTTATACTGTTATAAAATGAAGCATCGGAAAGTTTCTAGAGGACGAAGAGTGTCCATTGGGAAAGGTATTCGTAATCGTAATGGTAATGGCAATAGTAAATTTAAAACACGACATCGTAAAATGAGAGGCGGTACTGGTAGCGTGCAACAATTTGATTGTAAAGATGCTGATTCGCGTGTAGGAGGACTTTACGCTGATCACACATATAAAATGCATGCGGCTGAGGAAGTCGCCGCTGGTGCACCGAATATAACCCCCATAAAACAGGAGAACGGTACACATGTGAATACTGTATATGTTGGTAATATGATGCAAATGGGTATTTTTAACAGACGTTCGGCTTTAAAACGCATTTTTAGTCGACAGCATAAACACCTTATTGAAATGGGGTTAATTCAAGTTATTAAAGATAGCCAAAATTGTAGCGGCGGTGTTGAATGCTCCCATCATTTTTATGGCAGTGCTAATAAAATTATTCACACTGAAACGAAATATGGATTTTTTGGACAATTCGACGATAAAGGTGTAAAAAATGGTTGTGGTTTATGTTATGACGTGAGTGAACCAAGCAAGGGGCGAATTTTTATAGGCTACTGGATGAATGGATTAATGAATGGATTGGGGATAGAAGTAGATTTCATATATGATGCTATCAGTGGAAATTATACACTCGTTGGAATATATTATGGACACTTTCTGTACGGGAAGCGTTCTGGGTTTGGTATATATTATAAATTTGACACTGATGCGATTAAAACTTTTTTTCATACTGATGGCGGTGGGATGTGTACATTAAAAGATAAATCATTTCAAGACGATAATTTAAAAAAAAAATTTGAGGTAAAATGCGCATCAACTTTAACTATAGATGGTACCACCTTATTATTAGATGTTTCTGAATTTAAGGAATTGTTTTTTACTCAACTTACAACTGTTATTGATGAGGCTTTGTCAAAGGTTGAACTCCACGGAAAAAAAGAATTTGCTATTTTTAGAAATTATGTAGCAATATATAAAAATTTTGTTGATTTTTGCGAGGGCAAATTAGAAGAAGCATTACGCGAATACGATCAAAAAGCAAATAAAGATAAAATCGCTGCGGCACAAAAAGCAAGTGAAAAAATAGAACTTTTGAAAAAAGCAAATGAATTATTGCATATCGGATATGTTAGTGGTAAGGTTGTAGATCCCGATGAACTACAGGAATCCGAGTATAAAAAAACAGAATGCGTAACCCTATTGAATAGATTAGAGTATGACCTAAAATCTCCTGAAGATAAAGCAAAAGAGACTGAAGAGGCGAACAAAGCAAAACTAAATGAACATGATGCCCTTGTAGAAGCAAACGAAAGGTTGAAGAAACTAGAAACTGAGCTTAGAATTTTACACAATGCGGGCGTTTCTCACGAAACTCGCAACAGAACGAGTGACTCTCCAAGTTATAAAGATAAAGATACTTCTTCTTCTAAAGGTGTTAACAGCCCCAGCCTCAGCCAAATATTGGGACGACGTCTTAGGTGGACTAGGTCGAATAGGTCCAGTAGTGGTGGCAAACTTACGCGTAAAAATAGGAGGACGGGTAAGCGGAGTATGAGAAGAAAGAGTCGTCGTCATCATCGTCATCATCATCATCATCGCCACCATCACCATTGATTTTTATTAAAGGTGTAATATATATATTATTGGACTCAATGGACTCATTGGACTCATTTTATTGATATATCGACACATTGATTGATATATCAATTCGGTGTAATACGAGAATGGTACGACTAGAATGGTACGACTAGAATGGTACGGCGTGGTGGGTGTTGTTATGACGTAATGACAATGAATAAGAATAAGAATAAGAAAAAGAATAAGAATAAGAATAAGAAAAAAAGTGAATGCCGGCGGTAGGTTTCGATCCTACGTCCTCCCCGTTATGAGCGGATAACCAACCCTCTGTCGGACCATTGCGGGTCGAAAGTGGCGAAGGTTGGGGTTTTAGGCGCTCTTCCGCTGAGCTACGCCGGCTTGGCTACGTTTTACGTCCAGCTTGACGTTCGGGTTCTGTAAACCTGACAATGATATAGTATACCGGAAGTTGGATTCGAACCAACGACCTCGGAGTTATGAGCCCCGCGCGCTCCCTCTGCGCCATCCCGGTGAAGTGTTGCTGTAGTGACAGCGTGGCGGATTCTGATAAATCCGCAGAATGATAAATACCGGCAACCCGTTTCGATCGAGTGACCTCGTGGTTATGAGCCACGCGCGCTAACCGCTGCGCCATGCCGGTGAAGTGTTGCTCGTGTTTATGGTCGCTCGAGCTATGACCATCGGTTTCTTTAAATCCGACAAATGATAAATACCCCCTACAGGTGTTGATCCTGTTACCTCAGGGTTATGAGCCCTGCGCTACTTCCGATGAGCTAAGGGGGGTGAGTGTTGCTGTGTGTGGATACAGCGTGGCGGATTCTGATAAACCCGCGAATGTGAAATACCGGCAACCCGTTTCGATCGAGTGACCTCGTGGTTATGAGCCACGCGCGCTAACCGCTGCGCCATGCCGGTGAAGTTTTGTGTGTGTGAGACGACATCTTTTGGATGTGATGTTGTTGTCGCCTGCATTACAATATATGGGTTAAAACGAGTTCAATTTTTTGTCAGGATAGTGGAATCCGCCGACCGGCGCAAAAAACGCAGATGGGTCAGCCTACGGTATTAATTGACATGTGTTTAAATAAAAAATAGATAGAAATAGTTAGAGGGTGATAGCGAGAGAGCGAGAGCGAGAGCGAAAGAAAAACACAAAAAGAGAATATAATATTATGTACAGTTTCTTATTTTAAAATATATAGATGTATTTTCGATTAATCTCACGCACCTGTTACGCCTCATGTTTTTATGAGAGACGGATATGTCTTGGGCTTTTGGCTTCTTCATTCATCGTCGGGAATATTTTCCAAAGTGCGAGTGCTTTCGTTCCAGAGTCCGACAAAGTCGCCTGTATCTGAACAGTATGCGTGATTGTCGGTAATCCTTACTGCGATGCGTCTCTCTTGATAGGTTTCAACAAAGTATTCTTCTCCATCGATTGTAATAATGACGGAGTCCTTTTTTGTTGCTTCGCGGGCTTTCTCTGTCTTCGCGACGTATGCGTGTAGGTCGCGGAGAGCATTCATGGCGGAAAGGTACGTCAACTCATTTGCTGTGCCGCATTGGAAATCGTCGATGTGTTGCATGAGAGATTCGACGAGTTTGAGTTGCTGGGAGGGCTGGGAGGGCTGGGAGGACTGGGATGACATTTGACGTTTTGATAATTCGATATAACTATGTATTCACTGCATTCAATATATGGGTGGAAATCTATTTCAATTTCCTTGTAAGAGGGGAAAAAAGTAAATATGGGAAATATGGGAAATAGAAATGCGGGGGGGATGGTGGGGATGGTGGGGGTGGTGGGAAGTTTATAATGATTGACGAAAAAAAGTGGTTTTTAGCTACAAACCACAAACTATTATTATACCGGGGGTACGTTTCGATCGTACGACCTCAGGGTTATGAGCCCTGCGCGCTGCCTCTGCGCTACCCCGGTAGACAGGCGCTGTGTTTAACGTCGCTTAGCTATGACGTCCAACTTCTGTAATGATGGCAAATGAATGATAGTGTGGCGTGACGTGCCACTTTACGGAGAGCTATAAATGTCGAACTCTCGCAAAGGCTACGTTTAGAGGGCGTCGTCAGAGCCGCCGTGGTCCAGCTTGACCGCGTGAGAATAGTTTTACCCCCTACAAGTTTCGATCTTGTGACCCCCGAGTTATGAGCAAGGGTGCTCTGCCGCTGAGCTAAAGGGGTGAGTGTTGCTGTGTGTGTGGTGACAGCGGGGCGGATTCTGTAAACCCGCGAATGTGAAATACCGGAAACTGGATTCGAACCAGTGACCTCGGGGTTATGAGCCCCGCGCGCTAACCTCTGCGCCATCCCGGTGAGTGTTGCTGTGTGTGGTGACAGCGGGGCAGTTCTGATAAACTGCGAATGATAAATGCCGACACAACCGTATCGATCAGGTGACATCGGACTTGCTACGTTTCACGTCCTTAGCTAGACGAGAGCAGGTTCGCACCGCTCTTGCTACGTTTCACGTCCTTAGCTAGACGAGAGCAGGTTCGCACCACTCTTGCTACGTTTCACGTCCTTAGCTAGACCGACCATCTTCTGTAAAGATAGCGAATGATAAATACCGGAGAGGTGATTCGAACACCTGACCTCGGAGTTATGAGCCCCGCGCGCTAACCTCTGCGCCACCCCGGTTACAAGGGTGCTGTATTGACAGCGAGGCAGTTCTGGAAACTGCGAATTGGAAAATACCGACGATACGTTTCGATCGTATGTCCTTGCGGTTATGAGCCGCACGCGCTACCGCTGCGCCACGTCGGTGAAGTGTTGCTGTATTGACAGCGAGGCAGTTCTGATAAACTGCGAATGATAAATACCGGAACTAGGGCTCGAACCTAGGTCCTCGGGATTATGAGTCCCGCGCGCTTCCTCTGCGCCATTCCGGTGAAGTTTTGTGTGTGAGACGACATCTTTTGGAGGTGATGTTGGTGTCGCCTGCATTACAATATATGGATTAAAAAGAGTTCAATTTTTTGTCAGGATAGTGGAATCTGCAGACCGGCGCAAAAAACGACGGAGTGGGTGACGGAGGGTGACGGGGGCAAGAAAATTGAAAATCAAATATGCGGTAAATAAAAAAGTGTTAGTTGAAAACAGCACATGTGTGTGTGTGTGTGTGTAATAGGAAACCGAAACTAATATGGGAGATGATATATGAGATATATAAAATTAATACTACGCATTTCGATAGGAGGTATATATTATATATAATGTATAAAATTGAAATAAATATATGTGTGTCTAAAGTAGTATATGAAAATGAGCAAAGAACATCGTGCTGGTGGTTCGAGGAGTGACGTAGGTGCTACTGCATCCAAGCCTCTCTTAAAGTGGGTAGGAGGAAAAATGCAAATCATGAATGATATTATTGGTACTTTTCCTAAAGGAATAAAGGATTATCATGAGCCATTTATTGGGGGAGGAAGTGTGTTGATTTCGTTTCTGACAAAGGTGAAGGATGGGGCAATAAAATTATCGGGGAAAGTGTACGCCTCCGACTTGAATGCGAACCTGATTTCGTTCTATAAAAATATACAGAGTCGCCCTGAAGAATGTATCGACGAGTTAAGAAAACTTTGCAGCGAATATGGTGCTGCGATTAGTGATGGCGGCGGTGCTGTAAATAGGGATGCCAAGAATGTAGAAGAGGCGTCGACGTCGAAGGAGTCGTATTATTATTGGACGAGGGCGAGATTTAATGCGTTGACGGCGGAGGAGAGGGTACTGCCAAAAGCGGCTGCGATGTTGTTATTTTTGAACAAGACGTGTTTTCGTGGACTATATAGGGAAGGACCGAATGGTTTCAATGTTCCATTTGGGAATAACAAGAATGCGGCGATTATAGATGAGAAGAATATACGATTTGTTTCTGGGCTTATAAAGGATGTTATATTTACGCATTGCTCGTTTGAAAACAATGCGGCGTTGGCTGACGCTGGGACGCGTGGAGCGGGGGATTTTATATATTTTGACCCGCCATATGCTCCTGAGACGGATACGTCGTTTGTGGGATATAATAAGGATGGGTTTGGGATAGAGAGTCACCGGGCTTTGTTTCGGATATGCGGCGAGATGACGAAAAAAGGTGTTAGTATAATGATGAGTAATGCTGATGTGAAATTGGTGAAGGATGCATTTCCGTCGCCGGTGTATGCTACGCGAATCATAAGTTGTCGGCGGGCGATTCATTCGAAGGAGCCGGATTCGCGGACGAACGAGGTGTTGATTACGAATATGGAGTGATGTGGGTTTTGTGGGAGGGCTGGTGATGGGCACACCTACTTACTACCTTGACCTTGATATATCCAAGCGTCGAGGGTTTCGTAATAGTTGGGGTCGTCGCCAAAGAGAACTGCAATTCCGTATTTTTTGTGTCTTCTGCGGAGCAACACCCATTTCTTTTTATCTGAGACGTAGTCTTTCTTTAAGAAGTCCGAAACACAGAATGCGTACTGGATTGTAAAGTTGGTGGGGTCTTCAATAGAGTCTTCGTATTCTTCGATAAAGTCTCGTGCGGTCATAAGCTTTGTGTCGACGCTGCCGCTTTTGTTTTGGTTCTTCTTTTCGAGGATTTTCAAGGTGTACTTGTCGCCGTTACGGAAAAGGTATGCTTCGTCTGGGTGGCGGCACAGCTCTTTATTGAAGAAGTGTTCGAAATATTTTTTGAGACCACCTTGTGTCATGTACACCACACTTTCTGTAGGGCTTGTTTCTTTGATTAGGTAGTAAAAGCTGCCTTCTGTGTTTTTTTCGTAACCAGGAATCGGTTTTCTGGAGAAACCGGCTGCAAGTAGGCGGGTTTCATTTTCGGTTTTTTGCTCGAAAGATTTGCCGGTGACGTTTGTGTTTGCGCCGCCTGCGCCTGTTCCTTTGTTGATGATGGTGGGTGTGGGTGCTGGGGCGGATGCAGGTATCGGATCATCCTGTTCTAGGTTTAGCGTGCTCAGCGCGGTGATGTTTATTTTCTGTTTCAGTTTTTTTGGTTTGGGTGTTGGTGTTGGTGTTGGTGTTGGTGTGGGTGGTGTTGGTGGCGACGTATGTTCGACTTGTTCTTCGATGTTTTCCATGATGATGATGATGCTTATATGTGATATAGCGTGCTATGTCTATTTCAATTTTCTTATTTTATTAATATAGTAAAAGATTAATAAAATGAAAAATGAAAAATGAAAATTTAAAATAGAAAATGAAAATGAAAATGAAAATTGAAAAGCCGTAGGTAGGCAGGGGGGGGGGGGCAAAGCCCCTTGAAAAAAA
>Ga0209500_10001678_pt1 | contig 16390 bp, 15 predicted proteins | sample S_140212_EF_Meta_FD_187323 | JGI IMG/M metagenome (GOLD analysis project Ga0209500, IMG submission 187323) | Freshwater microbial communities from Lake Simoncouche, Canada to study carbon cycling - S_140212_EF_MetaG (SPAdes) (version 2) | ecosystem: Environmental > Aquatic > Freshwater > Lake ... | reverse complement strand
GTGCAGAAGCAGCAATATCTTCATTGGTTGCACCTCCCAAGAACTCTGCATCAAGTCCTGTATGCAAATTTGATCGAAAACGAATTTGTGTGGGGTCTTGTTCTATCAACACATCACGCATGACTTCGGTCCATTTGGGTGTTCCCCATCCGGCCATGCCCATGGTGATGTATTCTTCGTCTAGTGGGTGTAGGCCAATGCGCTTAGTAATAGCACTGTAGAATAGTCCAATTGAATGTGGATAACTTTGCGACCAAAGTTTTTGATATGTTGCGCGATAGTTTTTATCATACATTGCTCCCCAGATTGATACAGTATCCCATTCGCCCACAGCATCTATTACCACAACTGTGGCTATCTGATATGGCGATGTTTGAAAACCAGCAGCCGCATGACACAAGTGATGGTTGTAGTTTTTAATGTGTTTTCCGTTAATTCTATCGGCGCCAAGCTGTTGCTCTAGTATTTGTCTTGTGGTTACTTTGTTCCACTCAACACCCTGCCCTGAGTACAATTGACGCAGTTGTTTTCGCCACGGACGTTCATAGTACGCAACGGTATCTATTTGGCTCATGTCAATATCGTCAAGCATGGCTGATGAAATATCAGCATCATTTTTCTTTTTTGAATAACGTTCTGAATGGCTGGCAAACACAATCTTGCCATGCTGGTCTAACAAGGTCAAGGCAGCGTCATGAAATCCAGCACTAACACCTAGAGTATATTTCATTGGCAATTCTTTCGTGTCCTGCTTCCAATGGATGATTGTTTTTTCCCTTGGGAAACTGTGCAGTTAATTCAATCATTCCAAATTCATTCCATCCAATGAACTTGTCAGTATCTATTTGTTTTGCCAGCTGCTGATGTATTTCTTTACCAACTTTATGATAGTAATCAGTATATTTAACATTTATCATACGGTAGTCAATGTTGTTTGCTTTGCAATAAGACTGCAACAAAATCACATGTATCAGATACTGCTCATACAAGTATACTGAGTCATGATGCTGACTAATGAAGTTCATGTAATCAGCTCTCCAGGGATGGTCTTCAAAAAAAGAAGTATTCAATGCATATCCTGGCCATAAATCATAAGCAACGCCTACTTCATCTTTCCACTCTATTCTTCCTGGACTGGTCCATCCTATTATGATTAAATCGTAGTGTGCAACTGCAAGCTCTTCTAATGTTCTTCGAAGAATACTAAAATTACTGCACCCTGATTGACCCATATTATAAACTTCATATCCTAACTTATCTGCCAACACATAAGGCCAGGCTTGATACCTATCAGTTAATTCGTCTCCGTAGGTAAAGCTATCACCCACAGCTAGTATCTGCTTTTTCATTTGTAGATAAAAGGATCTCTTTTGCGTAGCTCTTTTAGTTTTTTACGATAACGAATCTCTAGCGTAATTCTGTCCCAAATTCTTCTAATCCAATTCATTTCAATCTCCTTATTTGCTGTTCAGCGTAGTCTGGATCACTCCAGTGATAGTTGTATACTGCCTCGCCCCAACTGGTGCGTATGCTGTACACATCAAGATGTTGTGCTAGTTGTGCCCAGATCTTTTCATAGTCTTCTGTTCCAAATGAGCGCATTAGGTCAACCTGTGCCACCTTTGGGTGACCAATGGTGAGACTTTTGTCCTTTGGATCAAACCCATTGTCCAGTAACCAGGCACGGAACTCTTGGAGTTTGATTTTTTGCCAGTGATAAGCGCCTGGGTCACGGGCCCATTCGATATCAAAGTCGCCAGCGGCTTGAGTTTGTGTGCGCAGTCCTGTAGTAACAAGTTCGCTAATGCGACTATCCCGACCTTCATCATTGAACACCTCCCAGTGATGTTTACCTACAGCTTTATTTACACCCAAGTAAACACCGCCTAGCTTTCTGTTGATGGTTTCTATACCAAACAATTCGTAGTCTTCGGGCTCTAATGCAAATCGAGGAGCGTTTAACCAACACATCAACTGCGAAGGTCTGCGCCATTCAGGTGCTTGCACACTCTTACGCATGGATAGCACAAGGCTTTCCAATTCATGACACAGCAAGTTCAGCTGGCGTATGTGCCAGCGTGTGGCAGGATCAGCTGAATTATAATAATTGCTAATACCACCTGCCCAGCCCTGCAGGTCTTCAAAGTATCTATGCAACAGATTCATGCGTTCATGGGTCACATCCAAATCTGGCTGTATCACATTGTCTACTGTGTAAGCATCACAATCAATGTGATAGCCAAGCCCACTTCGATTGATGTGATCAATACTAGCATTAATTTGCTCACAAAGGTATCGTGCATTTCGTTCGCTTTCTGTCCATCCCATCCAACAGTAGTTTTTTTCCAAATGCAGATCAGTTCTAATAACTTCATTTAGCGCAGCCAGCCATTTACGTCCCAAGCTGTTGTCATCCACATCTATATGTAGCGTTAGCAAGCTGTCCGCACCGCGTAGGTCTATTTCAATATGATCAAGCAATTTGATTCCACCATTCTAGCACCTCAGGTCTGCCACTCAATATTTCTGTCATGGTGATCTTCTGTGTGCGTATGCTTTCTAATTTTAACACTCTAGCCCGGCCTTTTGCAAGACCTGCGCGATATGTGTCCGGCCATTGTTCTTCAAACGTAGGACGGTTCTTTAATTGTAGCAGTACATCACGCATGGCACCTGCGGAGCGGCCTGCTAGTTCGTCTATCCATGGATCCAGTATGTGTCTAGGTAGCGCAAGTGGACTCATTATGATATCAGGCGAGAATGAGAATATCACTTTGGCTAACAGTTGTACCCCATACGTCTGTGATAACTTTTCCATAGCTCCAGTCTCGAACATGCCGGGCAGCGTGAGGGTAAAATCAAGACGCATTTGTCTTGGGTGGGTAGCGTAACGCAGTCCGTGTTCAAAATTACGACAGAACTGTTCATAATCCAATCCTGTACGAATATATTCCCCGATCTGCTCAGTTCCGTCCAGCGAAGCACATATTTGCCAATCGCGAATGTGCGCAAGGATATCATCAAATAGATCCACACCGCCGTAACGCACACGGCTGAGATTAGTATTATATCTAGCATAAACACGTGGACCATCTCCTAATTCAATAATTCTTTTCATGTAGCGCCAATGCTGCTCGTACATGAGTGGCTCACCACCCACCCAGTATATTTCTTCTACTCTATGCTCTTCCACAGCACGACTGAATTCTTCTTCAATTTGACTGTCTTGAAACTGAGAGATTTCTCTGCGCACATCTGGTTGCATCCAGGTGTTTTTGGCGTTTGACCAGTCGACCATTTGATGCTGGCGCTGTTCTGTTTCCCACGAACTTGATAACATGTCTCCACAGGTTCTACACTTGAAGTTGCACAGGTTACTAAAGCGATAGTCCCAGCTCACAGGCTGCATGCTTGTGCGGCCATTTAGATCTGTTTTGCCAATCACATCATCGTATTTGTGCTGGAAAAGATGCCAGAAGTAGGATCTATATACGTCTGTGTTCAACAGTCGATCATTGCATACTTCGCATTCGGGTAGGGTTTCTCCAGCCAACATGCGTCTGCGCACACTCTGCATGTGTGGGCTATTCCAATGTTCTTCCAGTGTGACAGGAATATATCGACCGGTGCCGGAGCGAGTATCTATATACTGTTCAAAGTTTTGCGCAGGTTCACGGCTGGCACAGCACATGCGCCGTTCAGTTTGTGGACTCAAGTATGTGTGAGTCCACGGTGCCATGCATAGGGTTTCAGGTTTCTGCATGATTTAATAATGGATGGATTATTTCGTCCACAATTTGCTTGGCAATTAATTGTGTATCAAAAAAATGTGCATGATTGTGTGCGATTTTTTGTTGTGTTACAGCATCATACGGTTGTTTTACAAAGTGCATTACGTTGTGTGTCAGACAGTTTAATCGTTTTACCCAATTTGGTTCTACGTCATAGCTCTCATCAAACAAGTTTTCAAACGTTTCAAATCCTTGATCTTTTAATGCCTTTAATATACCCTTGGGACCCAGAATCAAAAAAGGATGGTAAAACGCAATGGGTTTATAGGTCTTTTCAGATATCAACACATGATCATCAATCAATGAAATAAATGATTCAGACACAAAACTAAAGCAAGTGTTGTCATACCATTCTGGATTAAAATACCGTTGTGTAGCCCAGTCTGTCATGTCACCATCACGGGGCAGTTGCCGGCCTCGGGCCACATAACTCCAAACAAAATCATCCAACCAAGGTTGTAATTTTTGTACTATTCGATCTCTGTAGGATTTTCTCATACGCATGGGCATGAGTGCTAGGTGCCGATAATTCCTATTGGGTTGGTATGTGTTTTGTTTGTGATAGATGCTCCGTAGACTTTCGTTATATCTAAACCAATTTGGAGTTTGTATAATGTACTTTGTGGGGTCAGTGGCAACTGCTTCTGTTAAGTTGTCATACACAATCCTATATCCGTTGTCAATGAAATTTTGTTGCACCACAGTGGGATCAGTGCGATAAGGTGCATAGAACACTGTGGATTGCTTGGGATAAAATTTCTTTTGATCATACAATTCCATTGTGAAGTACAGTGCAACAATTGTCTGCAACCAGTTGCTGGTCAATGTCAAGTGTTGCTCAAATACCAGTGTTGGTTTATTGATCGTAGTCATACATCAAAATGTCAGCCAGTTCAGGCGCTACTGCTCGCAAGTTCTGCTGGCGCTTGCGATCTAAATCACGTATCTTAATTGACGTCATAAACCCATCAGTACTTGCACCATTATTCATAAAGTCAATAATGCGATTGAATTCTTCACGGTATTTAGATGGTATTGATGCCGAGCGCAAATGTTCTGTGATTTGAGATTTAGCAGAATCAGGCAGCGTGGCAATTGAAAAATGCCAAGGATCATGCATCATATTCCAGTACACAAAGTCAAACTGTTGCAGTGCTATCCAATGTGCCAGTTGATCAATATAACGCACATTAAACACATTCACCGTTGAACAGCATTGTAAACGCAAGTTGGGCATGAGACTTTGTAAATATTGAAAACTTGTGATATTGTCTAGTACTACTGCCCAATCTGCATTGGTACGTTGATATTCAAAACGTGCGCCCAAATCATCTATTGAGAACGCTACTTCTACTGTTTTAAAGTGTCGCCAAATTGCTTCAGCTTCTGCGGGATAGTGTGTGCCATTGGTGTTGTAGTGTATTTCAACTTGATGTGCAATACCACGATCCACTATGCCTTGCAGCATTTGAAAATGTTCTTGAATCATAAATGGTTCGCCACCTGTGAATTCAATGTAGCGTATGTCATTTAAACAATGATCAATTTCCGTCCAAAATGATAGATTTTCTTTGGGCCATGCTCCTGCTCGTAGCATTTGATAATGATAACTTTTTTTCTTATCTTCGTCGGGGTGCAGATCATTCAGCTCTTCTGTGGCGTATTGACTGCTTGACCAGGATCCGCATATGCGGCATTTTAAGTTGCAGATGTTGCCCAGCTTGAGATCCAGGAACATCAGTGGTTTGGCCTCTGCTGTCCACTCAGCTGATATGCCCATGTGCTTCATTCTGTCCAAGGTGTGCATGCGTTTGCTTGTGCGTCCTGAACGTTCTTCATTCCAGCATTTTCTACAGGTTTGAGGTTTTTTTCCTGCCAAAAATTCTTCACGCAGTTGAGTCATGGCTCGTGAGTTCTGTATGTCAGCAAAGTTTGCATTTAACAGTGAGAATTTGTGGCCTGCGTCGTCCACTAGCTCGTCATCGGCCAGGCAGCATGGACGCACTGTGCCAATGGGCGAGGCTTCCAGGCTTACCCAGGGTAATACGCAAAATCGATCGTGCGGTAGGTTCATTTGATTTCCAATAACATTTTTTTGAGAGTTTGATATTGCTCACTATCAAACTGAATATCATCATTGATACTTGAGTGTTTGTTTAAGATTTTGTCGGCCAGTTCAGGATTCATTTTGACATGATCATGCACCAACTGTTGAATTTCTGGGGGCATGAGAATTGCAGAATCCCCTAATAACTTATGCCGATCTTCATGCACCTGAATAGTTTTCCAATTGGGGAAAAAGTCTTTTAGTTCCTGCTGGTGCAAGCGCAAGCTGTCAATTATTTCATTTAATTCAGGAGTGTTTCGGCTCATGGGCAAGCGCAATGCTGTGGCCACTTCTTGTAGGATAAGTCTGCGTCTGCAACGTTCAAAGAATGTCAAGTCTGGATTGGTTGTTAGATGCCACATTATGCCGTCATTCTTGCGTGTGATCAGGCCAATTTCTTCTTGCATGTTCCACAGTGGCGTTTGTGCATGATGCTTGTAGGGCACACCCAGTGTGATCTTGTACACTGTGCCCGATGCACAGTATTTTTGATAGCGCATGAACATCTGCACCGTGAGTAAAAAATCTTCCCAAGTTTCTGTGGGATAACTGCTGAAAAACAACAACACGCACACAATACCGCGTTGGTCAAATTGATGCAATTCCCAATCAATGTCCTCAGTGGTAAATTGTTTTTTCATGTGTTTGCGCACAGCATCACTACCGCTTTCAACACCAATTGTTAATCCTTCACCGCCTGATGCTTTCAGCATGTCATAGTAACGATCATCCTGTGCTGTTGTGCGAGATTTGGTGATGTATTGTCCTACCCATTTGATTTCTGCGCCCGGATGCTGAGTGTTGTGTGCGCTCAATGTTGTTATAAAATCCGCAAAGGCCACACCGCTGCCGTTTACCAGGCTGTCACTCATATAGAACTTTTTTACACCGTGCCGCTGATACAAATGAATCATTTCTTCGGCAATGTGAGTGCCTGATCTAAATTTAAACTTTGGCCACAGCACAGGAATGTCACAGAATGTGCATTTTCGCACACAGCCTTTGCTGCCAGTAATTGGTATAATGGGCTCATTTACATAATCATATGCCGACAGATCATAATCATCAAAGTCCACAAATGGCAGCTTTTCCAAATTGATATCACGTATGTTGCCGGTTAATGAATTGGATTGATCACCATTTAATAAATCAACAATGGCCTGCTCGCCGTCGCCTTGTATGATTTTATCTGTGAGTTTGTAATGCAGTAGAGTTTCACTGAAGTTTTTCCACGGATAAGGGCCCAGGAAACTCTTTATTTTGTTCACAAAACGAGTGTGTTCCGGGCCCAGGAAATACGCACTAGCGCCGCGTCCGCCCAGCACAATCTTTAGGTCTGGCAAGTGTCTGCGCAATTCCACACACAGCAACAACACAGCTTTATGGCTTTTGTAGCTGAATACACTGATGCCCAGCCAACAAGGGTCATGTGCTTTTATCAGTGCAACACTGTGATCCACCCACTGTCTGATTAACGCATGGCTGCCATTGAAGAACGCTGTGATCGGGTCTGACGTCTGATGAACTTCAGTGTCTACATTTTCAAAATTGTACTGCACTTGATAGAACTCATTTTGAGTGCCGGCCAACTGTAGCAGTTCAATGTTTAGATCAAGTGTGCGAGCAGAAAATCCAGCAGCCTGCGCACAGGCCTTGATTATGGCTGGACTGCTGGGAGGATATTGCAAGTCCAGCACTGGCACAGAAACTACCAGGAGATCTATCATTTCTGTGCCCATTCAAACGTCATTGGTGCAATGCGCTGTCGGCAGTGGTCAGCATGTGGCTGAAGTATTTGTGCAATAGTTGATATGTCTGCAGTCTGAGGTACAATCTTAATTGGCAATTGATCCAATATGGTTATAGCATGACATGCGCCCAACCATAACATACTATCCCAGTTATCAAAATGCATGTTGGGGTTGGCGCAAGTGGTTGTATAATAAGCCATGCTGGTTAACACATAATCTTTATTGGCAGTATATTTAATGTTGGTGCTGCTCAAAAAATCCAATAACACATCAGCAAACTGCGCAGAATTTTGAAAAATCAAAGCATAATCTAAATCAATATTGCGGCAGTAGTGTTCTGCATAGTGTGCGTTACCAAAATAATACTTGGCACCATTGCTTAATTCAAACAATTTTTGCTGTGGAGTCAAATGGTCAAGATTGTGAAACTGTGATTTAACTTTGATTGCATTGTTTAGATAGTGGTTGAACAGATACTGGCAAGAAAACAAAACATTACGTTCTGCCAGTGGATATTCAACAATTTGATTGCTTTGGCTGGAGTCGGGTATTTCAAATTTATGCGAAAACGGTATGGACGACTTTGGTTCATTGTCAAACACTGTTGTAATATTAGGCAATGTATAGTTGGCTTTTTCCAAATGCCAGATTAAATTGCTTAGCCAATTGCCCCCGCCACCTCTTGGATAAAACACCTTGATCATTTTAATGCTAATAATTCCGGAATTACATCCAATATGTTTTCATTTCTAATTCTATCTAGATCTTGCATGTTTTTCCAAAATTTAGGAAGTAGTGCAGTGTTGTCTGTGGCCATCATGAATTTAATAGCACTTTCAAAGCCCACTGTGGCACGGTTCAATCGATCCAGTGGACGCAACCAATCCAGGTGCGCTAGATATTTTTCTTTAAGAATCTCTTTATATGCAGCTGGAGCAATGTCTATTCTGTAGTGAACTCCGTCTTGTAGGATGTTTACATTGAGATCCTGTGGGCGAATAAATCCCCGATTGACCCAGTCACGATGAAAGTCTGGTAAATGCAAAGCATTCATTATGCTTAGTGTGGGTGAAATGTAGAAATCCACGTCCGGACATATTTCCAGCATCATTTCACGATTGCGTTCAATTTGATCCCAGTCAGTGCCCTTGCGTATGTACTCCCCACGTGGTCCCATGGCATCTAGACTGGCACCCACTGCTACACTGGCAAACTTTTTCCAGTAGTCAAATACCAGTCGATCTTTTAGTTTGACTTCAGTAAAGTTTGTATTGTAAATCAGTTTTACATCATATCGCCCACGACGATCTAGTTCATCCAAAATGTTATAGTGTTCTTCCATCAACAGCGGTTCGCCACCAGCAAAGTAAATCTTTTCCACGTGATCAAGATGCGGAATTAGCTGTTCCCACATGTCATTTTTATCACGGCCTGCTATGTTTAACACACGGTTTTGGCGAGCCCATTCCGGTCCGGCCAATTGAGTTTGATCCTGATACCATTGGCTGCTGAATGTGGGACCACATGTTCTACAGCGCAAATTGCACAGATTTGAAAAGCGTATGTCCCAGTAGGTCATTTCAAATTGATCCACAGTGCCATCCGCTGTGGTAGCATGGATCTTGTGAATCTGATGCCCAAAGTGTTTGTTCGAGCTTTTACGTCCGGAAAAGAATCCTGACTGTTCCTGCTCATAGCAACGATCACATGCGGGATTGGTCTGCTCTGACAGCATGTCTGTACGTAATTTTCTTTGTGCTGGGCTGTTCCATATTTCTTTAAGAGTGTGTGTTCTAGCATTGCCCACAGGAGGATTCTTCCATTCAGCATGGCAGCAAGGATGTACTTCACCTGTGGGATAGGCATGCAAATGAATCCAAGGATACATGCAAAACGTATCAGAATCTTCTAGTAGAAATCTTTCACGTTCTGTGAGTTGTGTGGGGATCAGCAGATCAGCTGAGTTATACTTGTATTGAGTCATACCATTCTGTTAAGTTGGGAAATGCAGTGTGAAAGTCTTTTGATCTACGAGAATCGTATTGTGTGTAGAATTGTCGGAAATCATTTAGCAGTTTGGGCATTTCAAATGTGTCTGAGTGCGGAGTCTTTACCACATCCAAGTAATCAATTAATCTTTGTAGATGATTGATCTCGTGTTCGTGCAAGAATTCACTTTGGCCGTTTTGTGTGAGCCAAGTTTCTAACACAGTTTTGTAGTGTGTTTTCAATGCTTCGGGCAGTATCAGCGGCGATTGAAATGATGGAAAGCGCAAGATGTTTAGTGTGAATGATATGGCATCACGCCCGTATTCTGTTTTCCATTGCAGTATGCATTCCAGCAATTGATCCAGTGAATCCAAGCACAAGGCGTTGATGGTGCACATAACATGTATGCCGCGGAATTGCATAGAGCTCAACAAGCGTTCCACATTGTTGGCCCAGTCGTCCCACACAAGCCCGTCACGAATGTATTCTGCTTGCAGTCCCACAGCTTCGTTTGACGTGTATATATCGATCGCCATACCTTTTGTGCTTGAAAGCAAACGGTCGATGTCCACTTGTGTGCCTAGGTTACTGTTGATAGCCAAGCGTGTAGAACTCTTGCCCGAATTTGTTCGAAACCAGTCAATGAGTTTCCAAGTGTGCCCAGACATGAGAGGCTCGCCACCGGTGATTCTGAGCTCTTGCAAGGTACGATGCAGATCCGACTCCCACCAGTCAAAAAATGCATCAATGTATGGATTGCTTTGTCCATAATCGTAAAGTTGTGCGCTATCATGGGCGTGAGTAAAATGGTTGCGACCGTCGGATACCAGTTGGGTATATGGTCCATTTCGTTTGATATCGCGTACCCAAGTACTGCTAAAAGCTGGATTACAATAACTGCAAGCAAACTGACAAGTGCGGTCAAAAGCGATCTCAAGTGTACGGAGGTTGACGTCTTCGGTATATGGTGTATTTCTAGCTTCATGTAATGTTTCTATAGGATATATTTTTGATTTGTACACCCGGTCACTGATAGCATCGCGGCCCATGTCTTCTATCTTCCAACAGTACTCGCAGCCAGGGGGACGCTCCCCTGCAATCATCTTGCGACGATCTTCTTTCTTTTGATCGGTATTGTGCAGCAGCCTAGAGTTGTTAATGACTTTATCTTTGTCGATCAAATGGGCTGGCGGGTGATGACAACTTGTGGTCTGTCCACTTCCTAACCAAATGGTCGCGTTGTACCATTTCGCTGCACAAAAACTGGCTGAGAGAGGGTCTAGTACTGTGTGTTTAAAATCTAAATCATTCATTTAAAAATTCAATAAAATAATCAGCAATTAATTTGTGCCCGGCTATATTAGGGTGCTTATACCCCGGTCTAATCCATTGCTCTACAGTGGGCGCAAGCTGTTTCCATTGCAATTGTGTCATCCAGGGTTGGTCTTCTGTTACAATAAACTCTGAATCTTGATCTAAAAAAGGCACAAGCAACAATGCAATACAACTGTTCTTGGGCACAATCCATGCGCTATCTGCACTTGTCTCAAACTCATGACCCTGGGGCACTGCAACTGTGTTATAAAAATAACACTTTATACCCTGTTGCTGACACCAAAGCCATAACAATTGAATACTCTTCTCTCTATTGTACACTCTTTGTTTGGGGCTGTCAAATTTTTCAAACCAAATACCTTGATCAGGATGGTACACAGGATGCCGATCAGTGTGTGCATTGTGTAAACACATGCGATGACGCCCCGAACGATCAAATACAGACGTCCAAGAACTAGCACCCATTCCAAAAAACACACAGTCTGATTTAGGATCTATAGCGTTTAAGTGTTGGGCAAAATACCAAGGTATGGAATCATTTGATCCCCCACTACGACCATGATTACAGCATTCTGCCCCAAAATGATTGCTTACAAGTTGTGCAAAACATGCTTGGCGATTCTGCAATTCGTCGCCACGCACCCAACTATCCCCAAACCAATGGTATTTCATTGTGACCATTTGTTTGAATTCCGAATTATTCATTGAGGTTAAATGTTTGCTGTACAAAGTTCAGAAACTGCTGAGGAAATTCAGCGCGAATCCTAGGTCCCAAGTCGGCCATATGCTGTTGATTATACTTACTTGTCTGCTCGGCCGCAACCAGGAATTCTGTCAGATCTTGTTGACACAGATCTCGAACCACTGCTGCAATTCTGTCCAATCTGTCTTGATTGTTGTCTATCAAATCAAATGATTCATCAATTAAATTGTGGTATGTGCGAAATCCTTGATTGCGTATGTCCCGATAAAAGCCTCTATTGGCTGTGACAATCCAAGGGTGTCCCATTGCTATGGGTTTGTATATCTTTTCTGAGCGTAGGCTGTAGGGATAGTCGCATACAGTTTCTGTAACTAAACTAAAATAGGTATCTATATAAGGCTCTGCTTGTATGTAGATTTCGCCCCACAAGTTGTTGAACAATTCATTTTTTACAAAAGGCATTTTGTGCCCTAATGACAGTCCTGTATGGAATTGCGGAACTTCGTATTCGGCAGGCAATAACCGTATTTCACCAGGGCGAGTCAATATATCAGTTTGGTATGTGTGCGAGTATACTGGGCTGACGTCAAGGTTGGTCCATAGTGCTTGATCCAGTATGGGCCGCAGGCTTTCAATCATGTATTTTCTATGCGGGCGTGTGCGACCATTAAGGAACAAGAACTTGTAGGGTTTGTGTAGCTTGGCGTATATTTCATCTACCCTAGCACACTGATTGATATTTTCTTGGTATTCGTAGGGCTTGCACAAGTAGCTGTCGTAGAACAAGTGCGGCAGTTCAGGTTCCATATCACCACAACCCACTAAAGCCATCTTGTGTTGTTTTAGTAAATCAAGAAGCCCCAAGCGTTCACATTGATATTTTAATATAACAGATCCTTCTGTAGGATTGGCCAGTACAGGATAAAAGAACCCCGCAGCAGCTAATTCTTTAATCTGTTCGTAGTGTTGATTGAATGCCTGCCGACTGAACACTGTCACACTGTTGGCCACAGGCTCATGCTGGCCAAAGTCCCAGAAGGCATCGTCGCAATGGTATTCTATTTGTGAGTAAATTTCGCAGAAGGTGTCACATACAAGTTTATACATTGGAAAAATACAGTTCTTTATTGAGCAGTTGATATTTCTTTACGTATTTTGCTACTGATTCAGTCACTGGACGTTGCACTATGTCTGCTACCACTTGTTCTATTCTTAGATCATTGAGCCCTAATACAGTTTTGAAGTTTATTACATGCGCAGGTTTTGTGTGGGCATTTTGATCATACCAGGCCTTGGTCTCTGTGTTTTCAAAGTCGTTTATCAAATCGTCTACAATAAGTTTACTATCTCTTATGTTGTTTGGACTGTACGGCGGATAGTCCGGGCTCGCCCATTTTTTATATTCTTCTTCGTTCCATATGTCTGGCCAGGCTTTTTTTACATACAGTTCAGTTACTTTTCGATAATCTTCAGGATCAGTTGCGATTTGAATCAATTGCATGTCAGGATTATTTGCAATAAAATTGTCTGGCATTTGATGTGCATAGTATAGAGCATGTCCGGGACGATAGCACAGGTCCCATTGGTTTCCTACGAGGCAAACTAAATCAGTTTTTGCCCCGCGCCAATTTCCCCAGCCCATGTCATGTGCATGTCCAGTGTCACTGAAGGTTGATTTCACTTGGTAGCCTAGAATTTGTGCAAATACTGTGGTTAAAAATAATCCGCCGGTTCCAGCACAGCAATAGATCATGTAACGTGAGTTCATGGGAACAAATTGTCAATTCGACAGCGTTGATTTTTAGAAAACTCAGCAAAATGCTCTGCATTATGCAATAAGTCTGGAAGCATTTGATTATACATGGCCTGCAACTGTTGCGTGCCAAGCGCCTGCAAATATTTGATCACGTGTACAATACTATCATGAACTTCTAGCTCGTTTGCCTGTTCAACTTCTACATGAGGCCAATAGTGATTGAATGTACGAAATCCTTGATCACGCAAGTATTGATAAATCTTTGTTTGTCCATTGATCACAAACGGTCGTAGGCCTAATATGGGTTTCCAAGTCTTTTCACTTATAAACATATTGTCCCATGGCAAGAACTCTGTTTCTCCTACCACATTTAAAAAGTGTTGTTGCCATATCTGAATGTTGCCCAAGCTGTGTATATCGTGTGGAATCCCAAATTCCATGCTCATTCCCCAGTTGCCCACTGCATCAACTGCCGTTTCATTCAGCGTTAGATATTGAGAAGGTACAATTTCTTTGCTGTATACATTGTTTTGTTGGCCCAGTGTGACAACTCCGTATTTGAGCACGTCTTCATTGATCAATTGATTTACCAAAGCTGATCTGTGGTCGCGCGGTTTGCGATTGTAATTGATATAGATATATTTGCAATCTCGGAGTTTTAACTGTTCAGTTGAATACTGTACAAAATACTTGGGCAACACCTGCGAGTGAAAATTAAAATAGTATTGCGAATCAAAATGACCCAATAGATACATTTTGGCTTGTGTTTCTTGTTGCATGCTGTTGATCTGATCTGGACTCAAAAATACAGGATCAGCTGCTGCCAATAAAAACACATGGTCAAACTGTTGTGTCGCTATCAACTGTTTGTAAATAGTCCATTGATTGTTGTTAAATTGCGGACCAAACCATGTGGTATTGATTAGCAAATTTCCATTGTGAGGAAACGACTGCTCAATTTGCAGTTTTATATTTGCAATCAACTGGTGCTCATCCACATGCCAATCGCTGTTGGCAGCAAATGTAGTGCCAATAAATGTTGTAGTCATAATAAACTGGTAATACCTTGTACCAAATCAACTTGTGGAAGTATGTTGAATTTGGCTTGAGTTGCTGTGTCTGCTATTCTGTGTTGAACTCCCACTGGCTTGTGTATTAACTTTTTAATTTCTGGGCATTCTTTTTGATACACAATCTTATATATCTGTTTAATTAACTGGTTGAATGTGGTGGCAACTCCGGTGCCCACATTGAGTGTCAAATAACCAGTGGTGTCGTTAGCACACCATTCAATGGTATTTAATATATCTGCAACATGCACCCAATCGCGTGATTGTTCTCCGTCGCCCCACACTTGCAGATTGTCGGGTGTTGTTTTAACAATATTGATCAAATTGGACATTGGATACTGCGTTGATTGTCCAGGGCCGTAGCCACTAAATGGGCGTAGGATATGTATTTGTAAATCTGTTGTTTGATGCATTTGCCATAACATGCGTTCGGCACTGAGTTTGCACCATCCGTACAAGTGATCACTCAGTCCTATGCAATTATTTTCAAAGTCCACTAGGCTTTCAGATAGAGCGCTGTTCAGTTTGTTTTGATAGGTTACTGGATATACTGCACTGCTGCTGGGATATATTATGTGCTTGACATGACTGATAGCCCACGCAAACATCAATCGATCCAGTTCAATATTTGCCATTATTTGCAAATAATTTGTTTCAATATTTTCACGCCCGCCAACTTCTGCAGCAAAGTGCAACAACAAATCAAAATGTGTTTGACTTTGTGCAATATATGTTCGCACATCAAGTACTATATCTGTTGTGGCTGACGGCATGATGTCTACGCCAGTTACACTGTGTCCCAACTGCATGAAATGCGTTGCACAGTGAGATCCTAGAAACCCACTACTACCAGTAATCAACACATTCATCGATTGCTCCAGTAACGACATTCTTCCCACCAGGCCTTCATTTCTGGAAAGGTCTTCATGAAGTCTGTGCCGCGACGGCGGTCATGTTCCGAAAAGAATCTATAGAAGTCTGCCTTCACTGCGGAATGATCTTGTCCTTGGCCTGCTCGCATCCACGCAATATCTCTGTCCAAGCGGGCAATTTCGTAGTCTTTGAATCCGTGAAATGGATCTTCTGGTGTTTCAGACTGACGTATCATCCACGCCCACAAGTGTTCCAGCCGGTCAGCATAGGCTTCGGGTAGAATTTGCAAGCTCTGCCAGGCAGGTTCACGCAGTACAGGAGTATCAAACCACACACGCTGATAGGTATTAGAGTATGTGTTACGCAGGCCTAGTATACCAGCAAACAAGTTTTCTAAGCTGGTCACACTCAAGTTATTCATAGTAACAATGAATGTTAGGCTGTTGTAACTGGGCACTTCGGTTAAGAATTGATTTACTCTATCCCATAGTAAATCAAAGTCAAGTCCGTGACGCATGTATTCTGCTTGTGAGCCCCATCCGTCTAGACTCACATACTGCATGAAGTGTTCAATACGTCCATCGCATAACTGTTTCACATAGCCCAGATACTTCTGCCATGACTTCTCATCTACAGAGAAGTTTGATGTGACATTTAGATGCAGTTTGGCTGACGGATTGGCCAACACATGATCAAACACTCGGTAGGTGTTTCGATCCAGTAAAGGTTCGCCACCAGTCATGCGGAAATGTACCAGCTCTGGATACAGTGTAGGCCACCACTGCCAAAATGCATCTACATAAGGGTTATGCTCTCTAGCCGCAAGTACCCGGCGGTCTCCACCAAAATGCCCAGGATCATTGTGAACCCTAGCAGTAGGATAGCCGCCCGATCGGTCCACTTCTTGTTGCCAGCTGCTAGAGAATTGCGGACTGCAATAACTGCACATGAGATTACACACATTATTAAAATTAACCTCAACGTAGCTAGGGATAATGTCATTTTCTTCTCCTGT
>Ga0209500_10001675_pt1 | contig 16403 bp, 10 predicted proteins | sample S_140212_EF_Meta_FD_187323 | JGI IMG/M metagenome (GOLD analysis project Ga0209500, IMG submission 187323) | Freshwater microbial communities from Lake Simoncouche, Canada to study carbon cycling - S_140212_EF_MetaG (SPAdes) (version 2) | ecosystem: Environmental > Aquatic > Freshwater > Lake ... | reverse complement strand
ATGTTGTTCCTGGAAGTGAAAATTACCTATGTCAGGCTGTCGCTAATATGCATCTTTCAGGGGATGGCCCTTTTACTAAAAAATGTCATGCTTTATTAGAACAGGTTTTGGGCGTCCCAAAAGTATTATTAACCACATCATGTACTCATGCTTTAGAGATGGCTGCTCTTTTACTTGATATTAAGCCAGATGATGAAGTGATTGTTCCTTCCTTTACATTTGTTTCAACTATTAATGCTTTTGTTTTGCGAGGAGCCAAACCGATATTTATTGATATTCGCCCAGATACTTTGAATTTGGATGAAACACATTTAGAGAGATTGATTACAAAAAAAACTAAGGCAATTGTTCCAGTTCATTATGGCGGTATATCTTGTGAGATGGATACTATTCTTAAAATTGCTACAGGGTATGGTGTACCTGTGGTCGAGGATAATGCGCATGGATTGTTCGGGCTTTATAAAGGTCGCTATCTTGGAACATTAGGTTCTCTTGCAACACAAAGCTTTCATGAAACTAAGAATTTTAGTTGTGGTGAGGGTGGAGCTCTATTGATCAATGAACCTAAGTTTGCTGAAAGAGCAGAAATTATACGTGAAAAAGGGACAAACCGGAATCGGTTTTTTAGGGGAATGGTCGATAAATATACTTGGGTTGATGTAGGTTCAAGTTTTCTTCCATCTGACATTTTGGCAGCATTGTTATATGCACAAATAGAACAACATGAAAAAATCCAAGAAAAACGAAAATCAATATGGAATATGTATTTCTCGCTCCTTTCTGATTGGGCCAAAGAAAATCAAATAGGGTTACCTCATGTGCCTGAAAATTGTACTCCGGCCTACCATTTGTTTTATTTGTTGATGCCTAACTTGGAAGCAAGAACAAAATTTATTGCAATTTTAAAAGCTCAGCAAATTACTTCAGTATTTCATTATCTTCCATTGCACCTTTCAGAGATGGGTTCGAAGTTTGGTGGGAAAATTGGTGATTGCCCTATAACTGAGTCGTACAGCGATAGGTTAGTTCGACTGCCGTTTTATAATGATCTTTCTAATAGTGATCAAATCAAAATAATTAACTGTATTGTAAATACTGTTTTTGATATTCGAAGTGATCAAACATTAAAGCATATTGCTTAATCTAATTTTAAAAACAAGAAATTAGTGTCATCATGATTAATAAAGATCTTATCATTAAAAATGAAGCTTTCTTGTCACTGATTTTTTATTCAGTTTTATTTATTTCTTCATTTTTTTTAGGATTTTATCTTCTTGGTGGTTTTCAAGTTGGTTTTTCTGTTCCATTATCTTACACCGATGATGGGTTATTTGTACTGTTGTATGTTAAATTATTACTGGCCGGGCATTGGAGTTTAAGCAGCCAAAATTTAGCATATCCATTAGGTATGAATCTTTGTGATTTTCCAGGGTCTGATTTTGGTAATCGAGCTTTTTTTATTTTATCAAGTCTTTTTACAAAAGATCCTGTTGTTGCTTTTAATTTATATGCATATTTAAGTTTTCCGATAACAGCATGTGCAACATTTTTTTTGAGTAAAAAAATTGGTTTGACTAAAGTAAATTCAATCGTCTTAAGTACTTTATTTGCATTCTCGACATTTTCGATTCAAAGACTTATGCATTTCGGTCATTTGGTTTACATGTGTAATTTTGTCGTACCAATATTTTTTTATCTTGGGTATTTTATTTACAACTATGAGGTGGAAGAAAAAAAAGATTATGTCGGTTGGAAAAAATTAATTTTAACTGTTTTTGTACTAATTTTATTGTCATCATTTGGTGTTTATTACGCTTTTTTCGGTTGTTTAATACTGACAGGTTCTGGGATCTTAGGGACTGTACGATTTTATAATTTTCGAAATTTTCTTATTAGTATGATTGCATGTTGTGTCGTTTTTATTGGGTTTTTAATAAATATGATACCAACTGTTATTAATTCCATTCAAAACGGAAAAAATAATGAAATAGCGGTTCGTAATGCTGGTGAAACAGATATATACAGTCTTCGTTTGACTCAAATGTTGGTGCCACATTCTGACCACAGACTTAAAATATTTAGAAGTGTTAATAAAAAATATACGGAGTCTTTTAATTTTATTAATGAAAATAAAACATCTTCTCTTGGCTTAATTGGTGGACTTGGATTTTTAATAAGCATATTCGTTATCTTGTTTTTAACAGAACTTAACGTATCAATAAGCCCGTTAAGACCGATAAGATATTTTTCAATTATTGGAGGAATTTTGTTTTTTTATGGTGTGACTGGTGGTTTTGGTTCAATGTTTTCTTTTATAGCTGTACCAATTTTTCGTGGGGTTAATCGTGTTAGTATTTTTATTTCTTTAAGTTCATTGATTGTTTTTTTTCTATTTTTCCAACAAGCTTTAGAAACAGTGTTTAAAAATAATACAAAGAAGTATCTAATAATGATATTTGTTTTATTGATTGGCATTTTTGATCAAACTTTTAAAATTCCATTAAGTTATCATGAAAACAACAAGATTGCTTACCTTAGTGACAAAGATTTTGTTGAAAAAACAGAAGAATTAATGAGTTTTGGAGGGGCGGTTTTTCAGTTTCCATTCATGTCTTTTCCTGAAGTTCCACCTATTGGAGGGGTTGAAACATACGGGTTAGCTAGAGGCCCCATCAATTCTAATAAAATTAAATGGAGTTATGGTGCTATTAAAGGAAGGATGGCTGATGATTTATTTAAAGTATTATCCGAGCAAGATATTACAAAACAATTGGAATTAATTCGAAGTATCGGGTTTAACGGGATTTATATCGACAGGCGAGGTTTTACTGATCAAGGTTTACAGATTGAGCAACAAATAGAACAATTTTTAAAAATTAAACCTAGTATTGTTAGTTTAGATAATAATTTAAGCTTTTTTTTAATTACAAATCCTATTCTTAATAAAAATAATCCTTTTGAAGTCATGGATTCGATGGGTATAAAAATTTATCGCGATAAATTAGGAATAAGGGTAGTAGATGACTTTTCGAAACGTGTTGATTTTAAAAAAATAGCAATCCCTAGTTTCATAAAGGAGATGAAGGGGTTGTCTTATAAAGAGGACTGGGGCCAATGGTCAGATGCTACAAAATATAAGAATGTTTACATTGAATTTGATTGTCCCCTTGAAGAAAATATCGAATTAATCATTTCTGCAAAAGCTTTTGGGCCTAATGTTGGGTTGCCATTTAAAATCAAAATTGGAAGTGATGTACAGTTTTTAGTCTTAGGGCCAAATATCGATGAATTTAAGTTGTCATTTGAAAACATTGAAAAAGCTAGTGTTTTAGAAATTTTTTCCCCTAATTCTGTTAGTCCTCAGGATCTCGGAATAATTAATGGCGATTTTAGAAAACTTGGTATCGGAATAGAAAAATTAAGTCTAATAAAAACAAATCGTTAGTTATTTAACAAGCATAATAAATGGTGAGCGTTCGGTAAAGCACAAGTGCCAAAAAGCGAATTCACTTAGGGTTTTTAAATTACTTGATTGGCAAAAGCGTGTGGAGTTGATCTGCAGGAGTAGTTGGCAACTTGGTCAGCGTATCCCGCAGATAAGTCCAGGGATTGATCCCGAACTGTTGACAGGTGGCGGTGAAGCTCGACAGAATAGCTAATGACTTTCCGCCTTGATCAGAACCAAAGAACAACCAGTTTTTTCTTCCAATTGCAAACGGCTTGACTGCTCGTTCAGCAATATTATTGTCGATAGCTAGATTGCCATCACAAGTGTAAATGTTCAACGCTTCCCACTGGTTTAAAGTGTAGTTGATAGCTTCCGCCATGGGACTCTTGGGCAATACTTCAGCCCGTTGTTTTTCCAGCCAAGACTTCAATTCTTGTAAACAAGGCACCGCTTTGTTTTGTCTTAATTCTGAGCGGGCAGATGCGTCCAGAAGTTTTCCTTCATGTTCAATTGCATAAAGCGAACGGATCCGTGCAACCGCTTCGTGGGCAGGCCCAACGCAGGTTTTTTCCGCTTCGATAAACTTGCGCCTCGCATGAGCCCAACACCCAACCTCGACAACTGCGCCTTCTTCGAACAAGCGGTTGTAACCGGGGTAAGCATCACATTGTAGATAACCTCGAAAGCCTTTCAAAAATTCCTGCGGGCCATCCCGACATCGATCGGGGGTTGAGTCATGCACCGTTCCACCTGGCGATACATAAACCCAAAGTCGCCCAGTTCTGCAATGCTCCTTAGAATCATCTTGCACCGGTATCGGGGTGTCATCGGTGTGAACCACATTCTCTGCGAGTACACGATTTTTTAAAAGCTCGTAGAGTGGTTCCAACACCACGGCCGCGTACTGCATCCAGCCACACATTGTTGATCGCGATAAATCTACCCCTTGCCGAGAGTGCCTTTTTTCTTGGCGGTACAATGGCATGTGATCCACCATCTTCGAGACGATCACATCTGCAACCAAACCTGGTGCCGCTTTGCATTTCGGCATCGCCTCGGGTGGTAAATCAGCAACCACCATGCGTTCAGGCAACTTTGCAAATCGCACCACATACTTGGGTCGCACCGTTCTTCGAACGAACAAGGAGGAAGGCGTGTAATCCAGCTTTTCAGTGACCTCTTCGCCAATGTGAACCCAGGTTCCGCCGATGACACTTTTTTCTGCATCAGTAACATCCACCACGACAATTTCACGACGAAGATTCTCAGGAAGGAACTTTCTGCCATGCCCTTTTTTTAAGGGTTTTACAAGCTTATATTCAGGTTCAGGTTCTGGTGGAGCGGGAACTGGTTCAGGAGTTTGTTCTTCAAACAACAGTTTTTGATTCGGGTCAATCTTGTCTGCTCGGGGACCATAGATTCGTTTCAGAAGCAAATCAAGCCGATGTTTTAATTGTTCGTTTTCATTTTGTAGATTTTTGATGGTGCCCATCAATTCCTGAACAACCGGAGTGGCCAGTGGATCACTGTTAGGAAGATTTGATTCAGTGATCGATGGTGCATTTTGCATGCACTTTATTAACCTATTTCATCTGCCTTTGTCATCAGAATAATCTGATAAATCAGCAAACTTTTCAAAGTGTTTTTCGATCACCCAGAGACCGGTTCTGTAAGTTTAAATCTTTTGCGCCTCCTCACCGATCCAAGATCAATTCCATTCAAAATCAATGCAAGATCAGAAGCGGAAACTTCAACACTTTTCATGTCACGGGTGACAATCGGAAACTGGAATGTTCCAGCCTCCAATCGTTTGTACCACAAGGCATAGCCGTCCCTGTCCCAGTACAAAATCTTCAAGCGATCATTCTTTTTTCCATGAAACACAAACCAACTTCCCGATAAGGGATCGCCTCCAAGGTGATTCTGCACCAGCATTGCCAAACTGTCGAAACTCTTTCTCATGTCTGTTGGTTCAACGCACAGCAATATATTGGAGTTAGGCAAATTTAGCATGATGAGTCTCCCTCTAAAGATGCGAATACTGCTGCTAAATTTTGGCCGTCCACGCCTGCGATGGATACCAGATGGCCCGATGGGCAATGCACCTTGATGCGGAAACTTGTTGGATTCAGCAAACGCACAGGCACAAAGGTTGGGGTTACGAACTGGTTTAGTTTTGGTTCTGATTGATGGGGTAATTTCTTGCGCCAGTAATGAAATGCTCCTTCTGAGATTCCACGCCTTAAGCAATAAGACCGGATAGATTGGCCACTCTCCTGGCAATCCTTGATGATATCTCGCCAACGTTGTTCTGTTCTGAGTTTTCGATCAATCGACATTCTTTGTTCTCCCTAGAGTTATTGAAAACTCCAAGGCTAACATGTCATGCAAGAAGGGTTTTTACCGAACGCTCACAATAAATGCATTAATATTCCAAAATTTATAAATTGTCCGTTTAAGTTTTGCTTAAAACAATCAGTTTCTTGCAAATGTTAAATTAAAAATAAGCAAAGGAATGATTTGAATATAATTTTTTCTATATCAGTTAAAAATATTAATATTTTTAATATTTATTTTATTGTTGTTAACCATGTTTGGACTTTTACTCCAAAATCTTTCCATTTTACAAGTTTGAGGCATTTGATTTCATCATATTTTCTTTGAGCAAACTGGTTGTCAAGGATTTCAATAATTGCACTGTATAACGTTTCATGATTAATTTCTTTTAATTTAATAATACCTTGCTCAGACAAATTCTCTACGATTTGGATATGGGATCCGACTATTACTGGAGTTCCTAAACTTAAACTTTCTAGAGGAGGGAGTCCAAAACCTTCGTTTTGACTTGGGTAAATAGTGCAACGGCTATTTATAATTTCTTAATAACTAGTTCTAGATTTTTCGGTAACGATCCTACGTTTTTAAACCAAGCTACTTGTTGAGAAACTAAATCAAATTGATAGATGTAATTTCCTGGTGTTTCTGGTGTTGGGATTTCGCATTCGAATTCAATTGTTTTATTTGGAAGAAGTCCTCCAGTTTCTTCAATTGGAAGCGGAAATGTAAAATAACCTGATTTTATTAACGAAGATTGTTTTTCTTGTAAATCGGCCCCTAACCAAACAGAACCAAAACTCTGGCTAGCTGGTAACCATTTTTGACTTCCTGAATTTGTGATTTTAAATTTAACGGTGAATTTCTCATTTGTCCTAAGATTTAATACACTGTCAGAGTTTAATTCTATTAGTGCACTCAAACCATCGCTTGAGCGGCTATCTTTGATTGCTTCCCCTGTACCTTTATAAAGGAAAAAAAGTCTTCGAGAGGTCTGCATGTAGTGTTGACTGGATTGTAAATATTGTTGGGTTGTTATACCATTTTGTAAAAAGTCATTAAATTCATTCAGGCCAACATAAAAAGGAGATGTATTAAATAAAGCTAATTTTAAATCTGAGAAACCAGCTTTTTGTGCCATGGCCCAAATGTCTTCGATAATTACATCGTTTTCAACAACTTGGTGTTTACGCATTTCATATTGGGCGCCTAGGGACCACGAATGAATTGGCCCTGGTTCCGCAAATGCTGCGATACCTCCGTTCTTTAAGACTCTAAACATTTCCAAAATAATTTCTTCAGGGTTCGGTATATGGTGGAAGGCATCAATGCAAATGATTCTGTCAATTGATTCTGTTGGCAAACTCAAATTTCGTCCATCAAAATGAAGAAATTTAGGTTTAACAAAACTTCCAGGAATAGGATTTTTTGCATATCTCTCTTCGACTATTTTTAGAGCAGATGCTGAAGCATCAGAAACAATCATTTTTGCACCCAGGCTTGATAAAGCATGTGATGCCCAACCTGGGCCGGCTCCAAAATCAAGGATATCCATGCCGCCAATTGGTTTTATTCCATTAATAATTTGGGAAAAAATGCTCAAAAGCTCCGGAGTTTCTGAAATAGCGTTGTATGGTTTTCTTAGTAACCCAGATACATCGTCAATATTTTTATAATAATCTTCGGCTGTTTCACAAAGTTCTTCAACTGAATATAAAGCCATTAATTCTCGTACATCAATCGGATTTGGTGATGAAATTATTTCTTTGCGTTTTTCAATTTTTTGTTCAGAATTTAAGTGTTCATAATTGAATGATTTTTTTAATTTTAAATTAGGATGGGGGATTGAAACAGAATTTTCTTTTTTTGTAAAAAATGATTTAAATATGCTCATTGGTTACTTTTCTAAAATATACATAAAAATTTATCCAATATATTTATATATTTTAATTTGCCGTAATTTGTCAATGTAAATATTTTTTTAAAAACTAGCTTGTCGGGTTTGGAAATCTATTTACTTTAATAACCATTCCTCTATTTTTTTACCTAAATCCGTCCATTTAGGAATATTTAAGTCCTTAGTTTTTATTTGTTTATCATTTGCAAATGAATTGTTGGTCATTTGGCTTATTGCTTTCTCTAAAGTACTATGACTAATTTCTCCTAATTTAATCATCCCATCTTCTGTTAAATTTTCTACACTCGGAATATGGTTTCCGACTATTACTGGTGTTCCTAAGCTCAGACTTTCTAAAGGAGGCAAACCAAATCCTTCGTTTTCACTTGCGTAAATAGTGCAACGACTGTTTATTATCGATTCTCTTAGAATTTGATCGCTCGGGGCTTCGATCCAATTAAATAAAGGCTGGTTTTCCTTTAAGGATTCAAGGCGGTTTTTCATTGTTATGTTTGGCCAATTTAAGGGCCCACATAATTGCAATTTTATTTTAATTCCTTTTTTCCATATATTTTCAAAAACGTCAATTACCTTTTCTGTGTTTTTTCTTGGTCGTATATCACCAACAACTGTAAAAGTAATATTTGAGGAATCAAAAGGGTGTGTGTTCGTTCCAAGTGTATCTCCACCCAACGGTAAAATAGGTTTACTTAATAAGTTGTCACTCTTTGCTGCTCGAGTAATAAAGTCTCTTTTTGTTTTTTCTGAAATAAAACCACAATTTTTGAGATTAACAATGAGCGTAAGGTATGGAGTACATCCCGTTAATATGTTTCTTGGGAAATACTCAGGATTAATAAAGGGTAGTAGATCATAAATAATAAAATAAAGTGGATTAGGGCCTCTAGTTTTAATAAAGTTTTGATAATAATTTATTCGATTTTGATTGTAAAAAAGTTCAGGATTAAAAATAAGGATATCGTTCTCTGATAGTAAATTAATTGAATTTTTTATTTTTGAAAAACTTTTTATTTCTATTGCTGTTGCTTCAATCGAATTATTTTCTTGCTGGAAATATGACTTTATTAACTCGATAACTTTGTATGGGAGAATATTGGTTTCAGATTTTTCGTTTATAAAAATCGGGATTAATGGTTCTTTATTTTTCCAGGTATTTAAAACTTCATACAGGACTCTTTGTATCCCAGTTTTGTATGGATGTGAGATGAACTGACTAATATCAAGGTACATTGTTTTTTCTTTCATATTTTAAAATCCGAGTAATTTTAAAAGATCTTCTGCATATTTTTTGAAATTGTGTATTTCCAGATATTCTTTTCGTTCTAAGCTTAATCTGTTTCGAAATTTTCCTTCTTTATATTCATCATAAATACTTTCCGCCATAAGTAGTGCGCTTATATGATCATTTGTTCTTAACATAAACTTTGGTGAGTTTGTTGCTTCAGCTAAATCTTCATTTACTACTGTCGGTAGACCAGAACTAATGCAATCTAGGATTGCGCCAGATAACCCACCAAACCCATAGGTTCGGAGTTGGATAGCAAAATCAGAAGCTAATAGAAAATCTTTATAGGTTTCTTCAGATGTCCAGGAATTTAGGGATTTTATTTTCGTTGGTATCCCAAGATTTTCCGCGAGGTTTAGTAGAGGTTCATTTAAAGCACCTGTTTCTCCAACAAAATAGAATGTTGCAGGTACCCCCCATTTGTTTAAAAAATAAGTAGCATAAATGCAATCAAACGGAGCTTTTGTTTCAGTAACTAATCCGAATGTCGAAATTATAATTTCTTGTAATGGTAAATTTAATTTTTTTTTGGTAGCTAATTTAGTTTCGTGTGTTAGTTCGTTATCAGAAAAGTGTCGATAGGAGCTAAATGGGAGATAATCTGTATCAACCCCATACATTTGTTTTACGAGCTTTTGTGTGACTTTAGAATGAAAAATTAATGGTTTTGATTTTTTTATAATGTCTTCAAGAAATAGTGTAGGTAATAACGACGGGTCTTTTAACCAAGTTTGACATTCGGCAACTTCTACATTTCTTTTTGTTAATTGGGATGCTTTTTTTGCAAATTGTTCATTCCCCATATTCCATGCATAAAGTTCAGCCATTCGATTGTCATGCTGAATACATGCTCCCCCATACCTTAAATGGTATTTTAAAATTTCAGTGTGATAATGTGAATTGCCAATAATTGAAACGACTTTGTCGTATTCATTTGATTGAAATGGCTTTTCACTTAACGGAAATATGTTTCTTACCCCTGGGAATGATTTTGGAGGCAGTGCATCAGTAAATACATCAACAATAGCTAATTTGCCAATTTCTTCTAATGATTTAGCTGTGTAGTCTGCAATTCCCGATTTATCTGGGGGAAATGGTGTTAAAAATGCAATCCTTGGTTTAGATTTTCCAATACTAGTAATTGATGTGATTCGCGTTTCATTATTTTTTTGATTATTTATTAAAAGGTTCCAAAATCTTTCTGCAACAATTGGTTCTTTAAATTTTTCTATTAATTGTGATTGTGTAATTATCATTCTTTTTATTAAATCTGGATTGTCTAATAAATCTAAAATTTTATTAGTAAGTTCTTTTGATGAGTCGATCGAAAAAAGCGCATCCGTTTCTAACAATTCTTGGTGTGCTGGGATTGATGAAGCTATTGATGGGCATTTGGAAGCAATTGCTTCGATTACTGGAATTGAAAACCCCTCGGCTTTGGATGGGCTAATTGAAACTAATGCGTTTTTGTAAAGTGTTTTTAAATTTTCATCAGATACACCAGAAATAAATTCTAAATTATTTATGTTTCCGCCTAGGGCTTCAAATTTTTTATTAAGGTGATTTTTTAGGTAGTCGTTAATATCTCCAACTAATTTTAAACCTACATTATGTCCCATTTTGTTAATTGCAGCAATTGATTCTAGAATTAGCTCCGGGTTCTTTCTTGGATCAGCCCCTGAAACACAAATGCAATATGTTAAAGGTTTAAAGGATGTATTAATTGTTGCAGATAAGTTTATTTTTTCATTTTCAATAAATTGATCCCTTATTGCGCACCCAGTAATAACTATGTTTTCTTTTTTAAAATCTAATAATGTTTTTGCTCTTGTTGCTGTGCTGGTGGAAATAGATGAATATAAATCGAATTTTTTTAACCAAAGGAGATTAGTAGTATAAGCTCTTTTTTGCGAAATTTTTGGGAAATATACTTTATCATTTTCGTAATCGAGTGGAATGAAATCATAAAGGATAGCAGCAGAAGTAATATTTGGATTTTCAATCAATGGACCTAACGTCCACTGAGGGTGAGTCATGGGAGAAAGGCTTATTAAAAAAACTGATTCGTTCTGTTGTTTTATTTCTGTTGGGGTGGAGTAGGTTTGTATCGAATCAAATAAATTTATGTGTTTTTCTTTCAATGGTGGCAAATCGTCATCTAAAATTGCAATCAATTTACGAACATTATATTTTTTTGCGTATTTTAAAAGTGTATAAGAATGATACCCGACACCTCTGAAAGCAAAGTTTTCATCTTGCAGGCATCTTGCATCTATATACACTATCATGCTTTAAGTCCGGTTGGATCCAAAATAAACATTTGGAGTTTATGGTTTTTGTTCAGCAATGTAATCTTGTTGCTGGATAGGAGTTTTCAAGAAATTTAAAATCATTCTGTCTGTTTCGAAGGTTAATTCTTTCATATCTCTTTGATGATCTTCGAGTGATTTTAAAATTAAGGTCATGTGGTGATTTATGGAATCTAACTTTTGATTGTTTGTCTCGTTCAGCCGGTTGTAGAGCGGCTGAAGTACTTTCATAAGTATTTTATAAGGGATATACAGAATTATCTTTAAGTATTTTTTAAGCATGTATTAAATAAACCTTTTATAATCATGCAACATTTTGAAGGACGGTTTTGTCTACAATTTCTAATTTTGGTAATGGAAATACAAATTTTCCGCCACTGTTAATATATGGTGTTTCTCTTTTAATTATCCCTGTTCTGAAATGCCAAGGTAAAACGATTAAGTAATCAGGATTCAACGATTTGATTGTTGATTCAGATTCAATAGGAATTAAAGTTCCTGGGGTAAATGCTCCAAACTTATCTTCATTAACTTCTGCAATTCCTTTGACTTCATTTTTAGTGATATTGCAATACTGAAGAATTACATTACCTTTAGTTGATGCGCCATATCCATAAATTTTCTTTCCTTTTGCGGTCTCTGCTTTTATAAAATCGTTTAATTCTTTTTTGTGATTTTCGACCCGACTTAAAAATTCTTGGTATGGTGTCAGCGTTGAAAGTTTTAATTCTTCTTCACTTTTAATTAGTTCATCTATTCGGGTTTTGTTTTCTTCATGTTTGGATGATTTTTTCGCAACAGTTATACAAAAACTTCCGCCATTAATGTCGTTTAGTTCAACATCAATAATTTTAAAATCAGCTCGGTCCGCCATCCATTTAATTTGTTTGAATGCATAATAACTTATATGTTCATGGCAAACAGTATCATATGCATTCATTTCCAGCATTGTTGGTAAGTAACTTTGTTCGAAAACCCATATTCCGTCATCGTGCAAAATTTCATGAACTTCTTTCATGAACTGGATAGGATCTTCTAGATCGTAAAACATTGCTATTGAGGTAACGATTTTGGCTTTTTCATTATGCATATTTTTTCTGAAATTAGCCGCATTAAAAAAATCAGGGATCAGTTTTACATGTTCTGGGTAATACTTTAGGAATTTTGTTCCACTTGGATCCATGCCAATTAGTTTTAAATCTGAAGAATAGTTTCGTAATGAAGTGCTATCGTTGCTACCAATATCAAGAATTACATCGCCCTTTTCTGGTTTAGCAATTTCCATTGCCAATTGGGCTCTTTTCTTTAAGTGATTGATCATGGATTGGTTTAATCCTGATCTATATCCATAATTTGACCCATACATTGCATCAGGTGAATAAGATTGTTTTAATTGAACCAGGCCACAACCACCTTTTGTTTCGGAACATTTCACTAATTCAACGGGCCCAATTGGTACATTTTCTGAAGTCGATTTTGGGAAAACACCTGTTAATGCCTGGTCGCCAAGATTAAAGATGCTTTCGAGATTTGTGCTTTTACAAATTCTGCAGCATTTCGTTGTTGTATATAACATTATAACTCCTTTTTAATACGGTATATTTCTACCTGATTATTTTTACACCATTCTTATGCAGCGGTTTTCTTTGTGTTTTCCTTAGCATGCAGTTTCAAATCTGCATCGACCATCATGGTAACGAGTTGATTGAAGGAAACATCAGGCTTCCAACCAAGAGTTTTCATGGCTTTAGTTGGGTCGCCCAAGAGAAGATCGACTTCAGCGGGTCGATAGAATTTGGGATCAACAACGACATACTTCTGGTGATCGAGTCCAACATGGTTGAATGCGATTTCGACAAATTCGCGAACGGTGTGGGTTTCGCCAGTGCCGATGACAAAATCATCAGCGGTGTCTTGCTGAAGCATAAGCCACATAGCGCGAACATAATCGCCAGCGAAACCCCAATCTCTACGGGCATCGAGGTTGCCCAAGCGGAGTTCGGATTGGAGTCCGAGTTTGATCTTGGCTACTGCATCGGTGATTTTGCGTGTTACGAATTCGAGGCCTCTGCGAGGAGATTCGTGATTGAAGAGGATGCCAGAGCAAGCGAAGAGACTGTAGCTTTCGCGGTAGTTGACGGTGATGTAATGGCCATAGGCCTTTGCAACGCCATAGGGTGAACGAGGGTAGAAGGGGGTATTTTCGCTTTGTGGAACTTCGAGAACTTTGCCATACATTTCGCTGCTGGAAGCTTGGTAGAACTTAGCAGTGGGGCACGATTGCCTGAGAGCTTCAAGCATGCGTGTAACGCCTACAGCAGTGAATTCTGCGGTGAGGACGGGTTGTTGCCAAGATGTTGGTACGAAGGACATTGCAGCAAGGTTGTAGACTTCATCGGGTTGAACATCGGCCAAGACTTTAGCGAGTGAAGATTGATCGAGAAGATCAGCTTGGTAGATTTCGATTTTGCTGCGAATATGTTCGATGCGTTGTTGAGTTTCGGTACTGGAACGGCGCACAATACCGGCAACGCGATAGCCCTTGGATAAAAGAAGTTCAGCAAGGTAACTGCCATCTTGGCCGTTAATGCCCGTGATAAGAGCGGTTTTCTGAGTTTTGTTCGACATATTGCAGATCATCCTTGATCATCGAAGTTTCTAAATAAACATAACTATATTTAATTAAATAACCTAAATTACAAAAATAGGTCAATATTGGTTTAGGTGAACAAGGATTATTTTAATTATTATCATAATGCAGCTTTGTAAATCCTAAGCTCTTATGTGTGGAAGATATTTCTAAAATTTCTTTAAAATTACGAAGGTTTTCATCTGATAACTTATTTCTATTTTCAAAATTCGATCCAGAGCAGAAGAGCTTTTTATTCACTTCATCAATTATCATGTGTTTTTCATCACATTGAAAGCCTTTGATTTGATCAAGTTCATCCTGGGATCTGGGCCAGCAGACTAGCACCATTCCTGGATCTTCTTGCAGATAAGTAGCAAGAGTGTCTATCGAATGAATTGCAGCTTGATTAGCTAACTCTGCACTAAAGTATATTTCAGATTCTGAAACAAAATGCTGAACAGTGAATTCGTTTTTCAATTGCTTGATGGTTTCAAGCACCAAGTTGTTATCTGATGGGTGAAGTATTGGCCAAAGCCTTATCAGACAACATGATTTCAAGGTTTTTTTGGGTGATTGAATTAATGATTGAATTGCGTTTAAGGCTTTAGCAGCAGTGTTTTCCCAAGAGAAGGAGCGTGCGAAGCTTTTGCCGCTCTCGCATAATTGTTCCTTGGGAATTAAAAGCATTTTTTCGAGGCATTGAGCCATGTCTTCTGGGTTAGAAGGGTCGAATAAACCTGCATCTGGGCCTGCGAATTCTGGCATGGATGAGGTGTTGGAAACTGCAACGGGTGTGCCTGAAGCTAGGGATTCTAAGATAGGTAAGCCCAAGCCTTCGTAGAACGATGGGAAGAACAGAAGCCTTGCGTTTTGGTAAAGCAGCTTGAGTTCTTCATCGTTGGTCCGGCCTGTAAATCGGATTTGGTCTTGTACGTTAAATTGTGATGATAATTGTTTAAGAGCAGCATCTTGTTCAGGTTTTAAGGTGCAATTAAGAACAAGGTTGAACTGGTTAGGATGTTTGAGATTAAAGCAGCCAAAAGCTTCGATTGCGCCTTCGAGATTTTTTCTGGGTTCCCATCTACCTACATGAAAGAAGTAAGGTTTATTGAGGTTGAGTTTAGATTTTAAGTTGTTCCAAACGGCTGGGGATTGGTTGTTGTTTTCTTCTGTAAAGTAGTGATCCATTGCACCATGAATGGTGACGAGTTTATCTTTGGTTTCTGGGAATAAAAGTTCGAGATCTTTGGAAGATTGATCCGAGATGGAAAGGATCAAATCATTTTTGATAAGCGAACGAAGCCTGATTGCGTGAAAATTTACAGCATGAATGTCGTAGAGGTAAATATCTGGAAAGAGCAGGGGAATAAGATCGTAATAGATGCTAGCTGTAATGGGTTTATTAGGGCCGAATCGAGGCACTAAAAACCATGGGTTCATATTGTCGGTGTTGATGTAGGCATCTGGCGAAAAACCATGAATCCAGTTCGCATAATGTTGTTCACATTTCATATGGTCAGCATTAAGGCCTGCGGGGTTGGGCGATGCTGGGGTGTAAAAAAGAAGTTTCACTTTAGGATTAGAACAATTCCAAGGTAATAAATCGGTACGAAGAGCGAGAGAGATTTCGTGGTTGCCTGGAAGGTTAGAAATAGCATTGAGAAAGTTGCTGGTGTATCTGCCTATGCCGCTATCGCGGGAGTTTGCATTTTGAAGGGGTTGTCCATCGATGATTAATCGCATATTAAATATTCTGGTTCGAGGAGTTCCAAGATTTATTTCTATGCATCAAATTCTGGGGTGGATTATTAACTTCGAGCGTTTCGATCCGTTTGTTAAGCAGTTCGATTTCTTGATGTAGAGCTAGTAATTTGAATTCAATAAGAGCTTCAATCTTGGCCTTAAGGAAGAGCCAGGGCAACTTAATGATTTTGAAGATAGATTGCTTGAGCGTTTTTTTTTCTACTAAAGGCGGAGTAAGGTTATCTGATTTAGGGATGATAACCGGGCTTATAACCCGGATATCATCGAGCTCTATTTTAACGCCATTCCTGATTTTGCCCGCAAGGGCATCAATTCCCGATCGTCTGCTAAAGTTACAAATCATGAATTACGCTACTTTAGAGAGGTTTTCCTTGCTGGTTTGCGCATGCAGTTTCAAATCTGCATCGACCATCATGGTAACGAGTTGGTTGAAGGAAACATCAGGCTTCCAACCAAGAGTTTTCATGGCTTTAGTGGGGTTGCCCAAGAGAAGATCGACTTCAGCGGGTCGATAGAATTTAGGATCAACAACAACATATTTCTGGTGATCGAGTCCAACATGGTTGAAGGCGATTTCGACAAATTCGCGCACGGTGTGAGTTTCGCCAGTGCCGATGACAAAATCATCAGCGGTATCTTGCTGAAGCATAAGCCACATAGCGCGAACATAATCGCCAGCGAAGCCCCAATCTCTGCGGGCATCGAGGTTGGGG
>Ga0209500_10001669_pt1 | contig 16423 bp, 27 predicted proteins | sample S_140212_EF_Meta_FD_187323 | JGI IMG/M metagenome (GOLD analysis project Ga0209500, IMG submission 187323) | Freshwater microbial communities from Lake Simoncouche, Canada to study carbon cycling - S_140212_EF_MetaG (SPAdes) (version 2) | ecosystem: Environmental > Aquatic > Freshwater > Lake ... | reverse complement strand
CTGCAAGGCGTTCGGCTGAGGAACCAATCCCATCTGGCACATTACGCAATACAGGAATGGACTTACCAGAGGAACAAGTTTTAAGTTTATTGTCAAAATGGAAAACTGCTAGAAGTACACGCGCAACTGCATATCTTACAAGCAATCTTGAGTTCAAGGCAGAACAGTTTGATAACTCCCAACAGCAATTAGTAGAGTCCAGAAAAGCAATGCAAACTATGTTGGCTCAGATGATGAATGTTCCACCATATTTAATTGGTGCTGAATCAGGTTCATCAATGACATATAACAATGCCGAAGGCGAAAAGCGTTTTCTAGTCGATTTTAGTTTAAGAAATTACATTACACCTATCGAACAGCGTTTAAGCATGGATGATATTACTATCATGGGTCAATATGTTGAATTTGATTTAGATGATTTCTTAAGAGGTAATCCTGCCGAAAGAGCTGCATTTTATCGTGATGTTGTTCCACTTGGAATCCTTACTGTAGATGAAGCAAGAGATTTAGAGGATCTAGCACCATCCAATTCACCTGTTACACCACCACAAACGGGAGTACCTATAAATGGAAATTAATTTTTCTGCAACTGAAATCAATTTAACTGCTAACACATCTAAGCGTGAAATTTCAGGCTTAATCGTTCCATTCAACAGTGCCGGTTACACAAGTGCCGGAGAAGTTGTATTTGAAAAAGGCGCATTTGGAAATATAACTGCAAGCAAAATTAAATTGTTAAGGGATCATGATATTGCGCAACCTGTTGGGCGCATGACTCAAGTTACTGAAACTGCACAAGGTTTAGAAGCCACATTTAAGTTGGGTTCATCAACTCGCGCACAAGATACATTGCTAGAAGCATCCGAAGGATTAAAAGACGGATTGAGCATTGGCGCAAAATTAGATCAATGGAGTGAGAAGGATGGCGTGATCTATGTATCAGCCGCCACAATAAAAGAGGTTTCCGTAGTTACTGAACCAGCATTTTCAGAGGCGCGGATCGCTCTAGTTGCGAGTGCAACAGAGCCAGAACAAGAAAAGGAAATACTAATGGCCGAAACAAATCCAGTAGCCGAAACGGAAGTTTCGGTTGAAGCCGCAGAAGTAAAGGCAGCTGCCTCAACTCCTGCAACTCAGGTATTTACTGCTCCACGCGTTAACACAAATGTAACTGCCGGACAGTACGCAATGGCACAAATCAAAGCAACTCAAGGCGATTCAGATGCTCGCGATTTAGTTGCAGCATTGCAGATTGCAACAGTTACAGAGAACACAGGAATGGTTCCACCTAACTATCTAAAAGATGTTATTGGTGTAATTGATTCACAACGCCCATTTATTGATTCAATTGAGCGCGCTCCACTTCCAGCAAGCGGTATGAAAGTGTTTTCGCCAAAATTAGGTACTCAGGCAACTGTTGCACTAACTGCTGAAGGTGCAGAGTTTTCATCAACTGACACTACAGTAACTTTCCAAGAGGATTCAATCGTCAAATTTGCAGGAGCCGGCGTAATCAATGTTGAACTTCTAGATCGTTCAGATCCGTCATTCTTGGATCTATATTTAAGAGAACTTGCTGCATCTTACGCACAAAAGACTGATGCCTACGCATCAAACATTGCTGCACAAAACTCAGCAGCATCAACAGGTTCAACAATCTACAAAGCGATTGCAGATGGTATTGCAGATGCTTACGGAGTCATGAAGCGCACACCAAATAACCTTTTGGTTTCAAATAGTGGCGGTTCCGGAGATATTGATTTTGCAGGACTCCTTGGTGCGGTTGATACAACTGGTCGCCCAATTTTTGCAGCAGCTGCTCCACAAAATGCAAATGGATTGGTTTCACAAGGTTCAACTGTTGGTACAGTTGCAGGATTAAATCTTGTAGTTGACCCTTACTACACAGGCAACGATGCAGGTGTTAAGTACGGTTTGGTTTATCCATCCGATGCAATGCGATTCCATGAGTCAGGTACTCTTGAGATCAGAGCAAACATTGTTGCTAATGGTCGCATTGAAGTTGGTGTTTATGGTTATGTATGTGTTGTTAACCGTTACCCAACTGCATTCCGTTACCTCACAGTAGCGTAATAACAAACTAGATCGGGAGCCTTCCGGTTCGCCCCTTCCGAATGAGAAGGCTCCCACCCTAAAGGAGTAAAAATGGCATTTGTTACAGTAGCCGAACTGAGAACTACACTCGGAATTGGTGCGTTGTACACGGATGCCGTATTGCAACAAATTTGCGATAGTTCTAATTTAATTATTGATGAATACTTGGCTAAAAACAATGCTTATGTAAATGAACAACAATTATTGAGCAAAACAGTAACCCTTTACACAGCCGACATCAATCCGTTTGTGGTTGGACAGGTTGTTACCATCAGCGGTTGCGGAGCCACATTTAATGGATCCAAAACAATTACTGCTGCCGATTCTTATTCAATTAGTTATGTTTTAACTGGCACTCCTGCAGACCAAGCCCGTCATCTTGTCGCCCCATATGGCACTATTACTGGCACTGTACACATTGACTACGAAAACATTGCACCAATTAGTGAAGCCGCAATGAGCATTGCGGTAGATATTTTCCAAAGCCGTCAAGCCCCTAGCGGTGGAATGACAGGCATTGATTTTCAACCAGCGCCATATAAAATGGGCGTGTCGCTCTTGAGCCGTGTCAAGGGGCTTATCAGCCCTTGGATGTCCACTTCCGGAATGATTGGCTGAGAATGTCTTGGGCAACCTTAAGAACATCCGTAGCCTCAGCCGTTGCCGATGCCACGCTATTTCAGACTTTTAGTTTTCCACCTAATGCCGTTATTCCAAATTCCTGCATAGTCAGTTGGGATGATCCCATGGTTGAACTAATTAACAATCAAACATCTTTCAGCTGCTACGCAAATCTAAAACTAACTTTTACGGTTCCAGCCCTAGATAATCAAGGAAACTTGGTTGGAATTGAAAACATAATCCAAAGCGCAATTACTAAGTTAAAAACAAACTTAGATAGCGTTACAATTAGAACTGTATCTGCTCCACAAATTTTCTCGCTAGCCAGTGGGGACTTAATGAGTGCAGATGTCAGTTTACAAGTTCTATCGAGTTGGAGTTAAAATGGCAACATACAAGGTAATTGGCGACTCACTCGTTTGTGGCAAAGCAAAGGGTGAGATTTTGTCAGCAGATGATTTGGTTGGCATCAACATAAATCATCTTATTCAAACGGAACATATCGAACCGGAAACTAAGAAAATGAAAGAGGAAAAATAATGGCACAATTTTTAGCCAACGGTGCGGTAGTTACCGTTAATGGCATTGACTTGTCAACCTATGTTAGCAGCGTAACTCTAAATCAAACTTTTGATGAATTAGAAGTAACTGCAATGGGCGATGCAGGACATAAGAGAATCGCTGGATTAGAAAACTCAAGCATCAGCATTGATTTTATTGCTGATTTTGCTACTTCAAAAGTTAATCAGACCATCAACGGTGGAGTAACCACAAGCAATGGTTTAGTTGGTACAAATACTGTCGTAACAGTCAAACCATTTAATACAACTGCAAGTGCAGCTAATCCACTTTACACTGCCACATGCCTTGTTACTGAATGGCCACAAGTTTACAATGTAACCGAATTGGCAACAGTTAGCGTTACTTGGCCTGTAAGCGGAACAATAGTTCGTTCATATCCATAAAAACTAAGAAGGGGAAAAGATGAAACTCAAGGTAACACTAGAGGATGGTTCCAGCGGTTCTTATCAGATCACACCTAAGATTGAGGTGGATTTTGAAAAGTATGTTGGCGGTGGTTTTGCTAAGACCCTGAGAGATCAGGAGAAGCAAGAGCATGTGTACTTTTTGGCTTGGTTATGTCTAAAAGCTGCTGGACAAACTGTAAAGCCATTTGAGAACGGTTTTCTAGATACCTTGAGTCTTGTCGAGTTGGAGTTAGACGACCCAAATGGCTAACGCGGGATACGCGCACCTATGAAGTCGCGGCTCTCGCTATAGCAACAAATTCATCGCCTAATGAAATTCTGGCGTTGGATCATTGGATGTATAAGGCACTAAAGGCGGTACTAGAGGAAAGGCACAAGGCTCAGAAAAATGCCAGAAACAATCGTCCTACTAGGCGTTAAAGACCTTGAAAGTGCCTTAAAAGAATTTGATAAAGACGGCAAAAAACAAATGGATAAAGCCATCAATAAAGCTGCAAATACCGTCAAAATTCATAGTCGGACATATATCAAAGATGATGCCATTCCTGGACTTAGCCGTTGGAAACAAACTGCAAGATATACCGTTAGAACTGAAAAAGAAGTTACTAATAATGTGCGAACATTTCCACGCTACGATGCAGTGTCCATGAAAGCCGGATTAAGAATTAAAAAACAACGCGGAAAGTATAGTAATAATAGAGGATTTTCAACAGCCGTTGCAATCGAGCAAACATCTCCTGCCGGCAACATTTATGAAAAGGCTGGAATTGAAGGAGCAACTAAAGGTTGGTTCGGTAATGCTGGAAACAACAGCATCAATCCTTTTGCATCTCAGCAGTTTAAAGAAAAATTGCAAAATTTTTATATGATTACAAAAGGTCGCGGTAGAGCATTAATTAGAGCCGGTCGTGAGGATTCTGGAAAAGCAAGTGCCGCAATTAAACGCGCTCAATATCAAGCCGAATTAAGTTTACAAAGAAAATTCAATCGGGAAGCAGTGCGCAATGGCTAGATTTATACTTAGTGGAGTTTGGAAAGACAAAGCCGTAAAAGATGCAGTTAAGAGCATTAGAGGCTTAACTAAAGACACTGATTTTTTTGCTAAGAGGTCAAAAGCCGCTTGGGGAGCAGCTTCTGTTGCCGCTGCTTATTACACAAAAAAGGTTGTTAAAGATTCAATTCAAAATGCCTTGGCAGATGAAAAGGCACAAAGATCATTAGCCTTAACCTTAAAGAATGTTGCATCGGCTACTGATTTAGCCGTTTACAGCACTGAGGCGCAGATCACACAAATGGGCAAACTTTATGGGCTTAGTGATGATGTTCTTAGACCATCGCTAGCGAGGTTGGCGAGAAGTACAGAAGATGTTGCTACAGCCCAAAGTGCGCTAACAGTTGCAATGGATATATCTGCTGCTACAGGAAAAGACATTGAAACAGTTTCCGCGGCTATTGGTAAAGCCTATGATGGCAATACTGCATCTTTAGGCAGACTTGGTTTAGGCGTTGATTCTACAATCTTAAAGTCTAAAGACATGAATAAAATCATGACCGTTTTGCGAGGAAACTTTAAAGGTTTTGCTGAACAAGAAGCCAACACAGCAACAGGTGCATTAAACAGATTAAATGTTGCAGCCGATCAAGCAAAAGAAACTATTGGCTTTGCATTAATTGATGCTATTAATAACCTTGTATCAAAGCAAGGTGGCATTACAAGTCTAACTGATAAAATGACTATGTTTGCTCAAACTATTGCTGATATTGTTGGATCTATCTCGATCATGTTTGACAAAATTCAACAAGATCCAGTTCTAAACAAAATCCTTAAATTAGGTGGGTTAATTGCAGGAGCCTTTAAAAGGATTGTTGATTATGCAGCAGCAGAAGGTAAGCAACAAAGAATAAACCTAGCCCTTCAAAAGTCTAAAACTACACAAATTATTAGCGCTCGTAACGCTGAATATATGGCATTGAAGAATGCTAAAGAAGCAAAGGGTTTAGCAGAAGGTAAATTAGATGTAGATAAGAAATCTGTTGAACAATTGATGGCAGAGGAAGCGGCTAAGAGAGCCGGATTTAAGATCACTGAGGATATTGATTCAATTCAAACAGTTGCAGCTGCTAACCGATTGGCACAAATACGCACTGAGAAGTTTGAATCTATCGATCTTTATCAAACTCAAATCCAAGGCGTTAATAAAGTTCTAGATTCACAAAAGGCTGCACTAGATAGTTGGTTGGCTTATTGGAACGCTACTGTAGCCAATATGAAGGCTCCTGCCGCTTCTAATTACCTTGGGATACAAGGCACTGCTACAGGTGGCGGGGCTGGAGCAATGGTAACTCCATCTGCTATTCCTGCATTTGTACCTGCCCCTGTTGCAGCCCCTATGTCAACTGGAACTTTTGATTACTTAGGCGTTGGAGCTTCCGGTGGTTCTCCAATAAATTTAACTATTAATAATGCTGGGTCAGTATTAGCCGAACAAGATTTACAAAATGCAATTCTAGAAGGCATCCAACGCGTTCAATACTATGGAGCCAATCCAATCCTTCCCAACGGTGGCAGGTAATGGCATTAGCACCAACCCTAATTGCTACGATTGTACTAAGTAACGGGGCATCCTTCGCGCCGCCCTTTTTGCTTGATTCGCCATTAACTCCAATTGGTGTTGGTACATTAGGAAGTGGCGCACAATACCAATCAATTGATGTTTCTAATCAAGTAATGAAAGCATCTATTCGCAGGGCTTACAATCGTTTGAGCGATTCATTTAATGGTGGTAGAGCAGCAATTGTTATTGCCGATCAAAATGGAGATTTTAATCCTAACAACATATCAAGTCCTTATTACCCAAATGTGTTACCAATGCGTAAGATTCAATTGAGTTCAACTTACAATGGCAATACTTATTATCTTGGCAGTTTCTACATTCAAGCGTGGAAGTATTCAGCCCCTAAAGATGGAGAAATTGGATATGTTTCACTTGATTGTGTTGATGGTTTTCAACTACTTAATTTAACCTCAGTAGGAACAATTGTAGATAGTGGCGTACAACTCAGTGGAACTAGAATTAATAAGATTTTGGATGCTGCAGCGTTCCCAGCATCCATGCGTAACATAGATGCCGGCGATAGTTCAATGCAAGCCGATCCTGCTACAGCCAACCGATCAGCCCTAAGCGCATGTCAACTTATAGAGCAATCAGAACTTGGCGCATTTTATTTTGACCAATTTGGATTTGCTAGATTTATTTCACGAAGCAATAGTGTTAAAGCACAAGCAGCCGTTGCCACTAAATTTGCAGACGACGGCAGTGGGATCACTTACGACCAAGTTACCTATGATTTTAGCGATACAGGTTTAATCAACTCAGCCGTAATTACACGAAATGGTGGAAGTGCGCAATCAGATAGCGATGCCACAAGTATTGCCAATTACTTTCAACACAATAGAACTCGCTCAGGTTTAATGATGACAACAGATGCAGAAGCCCTAGCAATGGCACAATCTATTATTGCCACCAGAGCAGACACGGCAATTAGAGTTGAGTCAGTAACGATTAATACAGGTGATCCAAGTGATCCAGTAAGGGTTGTTGCCGGACTTGAATTAGATTATTTTGATCCCATAACAGTTCAACAAACACAAGCCGGTGGATCATCTATATCTAATACCTTGGTTATTCAAGGGGTAAGTTATGACATTACACCAAACAAATGGACAACAACTTTTATAGTGGCAGATCCATATGCCACGGGTTTTGTCTTAAATTCCGCTACAATGGGTGTTCTTGGAACATCCTCTTTTGGCTATTAGGAGATAAAATGGCAGGTGCTGGATACAAATTATATGCAACAGGCGATGTTTTAACTGCTGCAGATGTAAATACATATTTGCAAGAACAGACTGTAATGCGTTTTGCATCGTCTGCCGCGCGTACTACTGCATTAGCATCTGTATTGGCAGAAGGTATGTTAAGTTATTTAATAGACACTGATCAAGTAGAGGTGTACAACGGAAGCGCATGGGTAGGTGTTGCTAACGCTGGGGATATTACAGGTGTTACAGCCGGTACAGGAATTAGCGGGGGCGGTACTTCTGGCACTGTAACCGTTACTAACTCAATGGCAACAGCGATAGACGCTAAAGGCGACTTAATTGGCGGCACTGGCGCAGATACTTTTGCTCGCTTAGCCGTTGGCGCAAACAACACAGTTTTAACAGCCGATAGTGCAGAAGCAACAGGTTTAAAATGGGCTGCACCTACAGCCGCTGCAAGCATTACTTTACTTTCAACGACAAACATTACAGCAACAACCGAAATCAGCATAACAAGTATTTCGCAAGCGTACACAAGTTTAATTATCTTAATTGAAAACTTTAAAGGTTCAGTTGATACAGATGTTTCCGTTAGATTAAATGCAGACACAGGTAATAATTATATTTGGGGCATACGAGGCGGAAGTTCGGGCGGCACAACCGGAGTGTCATCAATAGATATTGCGGGCGGTGTAACTCTTGATGGCGCAAATGACAACTCAACAACGGTTATTGAATTACCATTTTATACCTCTACCGCTTCTTTTAAAACAGGGACAGTGAACAGTATTTGGGCAGGTAATAACAGTAATTATTATTTTACGGCAGAAGGTGGATTTGGTTACAAAAGCACATCAGCAATTACCTCTTTCCAATGGCGAAGCGTCAGTAACTGGGCGGCTCAAGGCACAATTAAAATCTACGGAGTGAAATAATGTTAAATCCAAAAATCACAATTCACGATTTACAATCTGACGAAATTACAATTCGCGAAATGGACTCGGAAGAGTTTGCACAATGGACAGTTGATAAAGCCGAGTTAACAGCCGCAAAAGAAGCGAGAGAAACTAAACAAGCGGCCAGAATTTCGGCACTTGCGAAACTGGCAGCACTTGGATTAAGTGCAGATGAGATTGCTGCTTTGTAATGACCAAGATTGTAACTAAACCTTGGCTATGTGAAGCCGGTAAAACTCTTATGTGGCAGATAAATCGCACCTACGCAACACGCGATAAAACATCGGATGGATGGATTGGCGACATTGCTCATCAAGCCCGTAAATCTGACCATAATCCAGATGCAACATGCGACAATGTAGTTCGGGCAGTTGATATTGATGCAGATTTGGAAAAAGGCAACAAAAACAAATCTTGGGAACTAGCAGATGAATTGCGTTTAGCAGCTAAGAAGGGTGAGAAGCGCATTGGCTACATTATTCACCAAGGCAAAATAGCAAGTCCTAGATTATTGTGGAAGTGGCGCAATTACTCAGGTGGCAACCCGCACCATCATCATATTCATATCAGTTTTACTAAAGCGGGCGACCATGATCCCATCGTATTTAAGATTGCGAGTTTGTAAATGAAAGTATCATCTAAACAAATTTTAATGGCTATCACTGGATTCTTAGTTACTTGGCAAGCCACTAATTTTGATCTGGATTATCGAGCCATGTTGTCATCATTCATTGCATCCGGCTTAGCAGGAGCAGCACCTAAGCAACCTGTCGCATGAGTCCGATGGATTGGGCAGGATTAGCCGTAGCATTGGCAACCGTTATGGGCGTATTTTTATCTGCTCTTAGGTTCTTAATCCTGCACTATCTAAGCGAACTTAAACCCAATTCAGGCTCATCTGTGAAGGATCAGGTAACGCGACTCGAAACACGCGTAGATGAAATCTATCGCATACTTCTCAATAAGTCGCTATCCTAATACTAGAGCGGGGGTTCAGATGTCAGATCAACCTAACGAACCGGATTACATTCTCCTATCTGAGCCTCTAACTCCAATGCTACAAATGGCTCTTGAAGCTGCAAGATTATTAAAACATTATTGCCGTGCAGGATTTACTCGCAAGGAATCAATGGAATTAGTTTTGAGTCAATTACCAGAGTGGAACTTTCCTAATCCAGAATACATAGAAGAAGATGATGACGATGAATTGTGGGAAGAAGATCCACAAGAGTTAAGTCTAGAGGATGATGACTCAGACGACTAAGACGATAGTTGTCATTTCAGATTTACAAATCCCGTACCATCATAAGAAGGCAGTACAAGCCTTAATTGAGTTTGTCAGGCGCACTAAGCCCGATGCTCTTGCATGTGTTGGAGATGAAGCCGATCTCCCAATGGTTAGCCGTTGGGAAGATGCAAGCCGTGGCGAATACTCAACAGCATTGCAACGCCATTTAGACGACACGCACGATATATTGGCTGAGTTTCGCAATGCACTTGGAGCCGGTAAACCTTTTTGGTTAGCCCGATCAAATCACACAGATCGACTAGAGCGTTACATCGAACGAAAAGCCCCTGCCGTTAGCGGATTGAGGGGATTTACTTATCCAGATTTAATTGGCATTGATGAACTGGACATAACATTTAATCAACACCTAACCGAGATTGCTCCAGATGTATTGCTAGGGCATGGCGACGAAGGCAACATGAGCCAAGTGGCAGGAATGACAGCTGCAAAACTTATGGATGTAACGGGAAAGAGCATCGTGTGTGGACATTCACATAGACAAGGGCTTATATGGGCTTCTAAAGGCTACACAGGGCGCGTAGAGAGCCGTTTCGCCCTAGAGGTGGGTCATCTTATGGAAATGGGCAAAGCGCACTATCTAAAGCCCCGTGGGGCTGCTAACTGGCAGATGGGTTTTGGCATCCTAGAAGTAACCGGCAAGACCGTAGTTCCCATTCTTGTGCCTATGAAGGCTAATGGGTCGTTTTCATGGCACGGAAAACATTATGGTGGAAATGCTTGACATTGCTTAAACCCTGAGTAAATTGGTACTTACCAACTACTTGAAGGGGTAGAAATGAACAGCACAATTAAATTCAATCGTGTAAATGGTTGGACATATAAAACATCTGATGACAAGTTTGTTGTCTATAACGGTGGAGCAAATGAGTGGTACAGCGCGCCAGTTGATGTTGAGTTAGTTGCCAAATTTGGTTTTTGTTCAGTAGCAATTGACGAATCAAATAAAATGTTTCATTACTCATTGCAAGATGCACAAAATTGGGTGCGTTTAGTTGATTACAAAGTGGGTGCATGATGGATACTGGCTTTTACAGAGAACTAACATGGATCATATTAGGCGTTTGTTTTGGTTGCGCCATGTGGCTACAGGGATACAAACAAGGTAAGAACATTGGTTATCGGCGTGGCAGGGCTATTGGATTTCAGCGTGGGATTGCTTCTCGCGATGATGTCTAAAGACCTTTACGATCAAGCTGCATGTAAGGACATGGACACGGACATGTTCTTTAAGACTGTGTACGAACTTGAAATAGAGGGAATACCAATTAAAACGCTTCGGCGTGTTTGCGCTTCATGCCCCATCAGAATTGAATGTGCTGAGTACGCTTTTCAGCATGAGCAATATGGTACTTGGGGCGCACTTACTCAAGAGGAAAGAATCTTGATCCGCGCTAACAACTGGACAAACAAAAGCCTAGTGCGATTGGGTAATGAGTTGTCGGAGTTAAGCATTAACATCGCTGAAATAATCGCAATGAGCAGAATGAAACCGCAGTTCTATTCATCCGGATTACATAGAGATAGGGGCAATAAAGATGTTTGATTTAAGTCAATATGAGGATGTGCAAGCAAGGTGTGAACGATACTGGAAGGCGTACCCAAATGGCAGAATCCAAACTGATCTCACGCATCATATACGACCAGATGGGCGTGTTGAATGGGTGTGTTTATCGGCTATCTATCGAGATCACAGCGACATTCATCCGTTCGCAACAGGATGGGCAACTGAGATTGAAGGCAGTAGTCCGGTCAATAAAACTAACGCAAGCGAAAATTGTGAAACAAGTGCAATCGGTCGCGCTATCGGAAACGGCATGGGAACACCTCTTGGGAAACGACCATCCCGTGAGGAAATGGGAAAAGTTGAGCGTGTAAAAGCCGGTGAACATATCAAGGGAGATGTATGGGCTGATAAACCGGCAACTGAAACAGCTGCATTGCAAGCATTGGCAACCCTAAACCCTCAAGTAGTAGTTGAGGAAGGGAAGGAAACATGCGACCATGGAGCCATGGTTTACAAAACAGGTACAGCCAAAACAACTGGCAAGCCTTGGGCGCGATGGGATTGCTCTTGGGATAACAAAGATTGCTCTAAGTGGGTGAACATTAAATAATGGGATGGGTAGAAGTATTAAAAGCGGATGGTACTAGCGTGGTACTAGGTGAATACACACATTCAGGGATGATTGATATTTGTGATATGTGCAATCGCCCCTACGATGCTCTTATGGCTCGACATGAATTAAAACATGTTGAGTACTTACATGAGGATAGTTTACTGGCTGATATAACAATTAACAGTTATGAGGGTGGAACTGAACAGGCTTACATGTGGGTTTGCGATCAATGCCACTCAAGGAATATAAGATGAGAGTTCTTAACCTTTATGCCGGTATCGGGGGCAATCGTAAATTGTGGAAAGATGTAGAAGTAGTCGCAATTGAGCATAATCCTCAGATTGCAGCTATTTATGCAGATTTGTTTCCACAAGACACATTGATTATAGGCGATGCTCATGCCTATTTACAAAATCATTACATGGAGTTTGATTTCATTTGGAGTAGTCCACCCTGTCAAACTCACAGCAATATGCGACAAAATCTAAGGGTGCGATTTCAAGGGGTTAAACCTATGTATCCTGATATGAGCCTGTATCAGCAGATTATATTTCTAACTGCTAACGCTCAATGTAAATGGGTAGTTGAAAATGTCAAGCCTTATTACAAGCCATTGATTGAGCCTACAAGTAAATTGCAACGGCATCTGTATTGGGCTAATTTTGATATACCTCATCAAGACTTCCCAACTGAAACTCTTAGAGATGCTCAGATTCCAGAACTTCAAGAGTTATATGGCTATGATTTATCTAAATACAAAATTAGCAATAAAAGGCAAGTGTTAAGAAATTGTGTTCATCCTCTAGTAGGGGAATACATATTGGGGGTTGCATGAAGTACAAATGTATGGGATGCAAGGCAGATACCGAACATGCACTGCAAACAACCTTAACTGATATGCCCGCTGGATTAAGTGAAGCAAGTTGCGAAGTGTGTGGATCATGGCGAATAGTCATGACTGACAAAACTCTTGCACAAGCGTTCATGGATGCTAAGAAGTTCTAATGTACGATGAATCCCAAATCCGTTGGTTCGGCTATTGGTGTTCATATTGTCAAATATATACTTGGATGGCGCAGCTGCTAAACAGTGAAGCGGGGATGGTTAACTGTCGGCGTTGCGCCTATCCATCTGAACGAAAAGGGGCATGTTATGACCACGAACAATTCACATCAATTGTCCTCGATGCCATGGGGGATAGATCGTTGTAAAGGTTGCGGATCATGGATTTGGCAATCAGATGGATGTGTTACATGTTATGTCCTTGAGTTGCATGGGCGTGGCGGCGTACCACAATTTAAGTCAATCGCTTAACATTGACACTCGACCACTACAAGTCTTAAAACTGTAGGCGCGGATGACTAAACGCGTGTCGCCCGTTAGAGGGGCATTTCCCACCTACACCTAGAACAGTCCGAAAGTAGGGAGTTACTTACATGATGACTAACACGAATCGCCTAGCATCGCTTAAATTGTACTTAACAAATGGCGCGATTTTCCGTGTAGCCGTGTTGTCTTTAATAGTAGTGATCTTATCTATTAGTACAGCAGGTCAGGCTCAGGCTCTGACCAACCTACAGGTACAGATGAAGTACCATCTTATGCTTCTGTCAAATGATTATCCGGAATATCAATGTTTAGATGAAATAATATATAAAGAATCAAGTTGGACATACCCAAGCAAATCGAATGGATCCCACCATGGACTTGCACAAATGCGATCAGAGTGGTATCGATCGCTTAGTTGGCAACAACAACTTAACTACTTTAAGAAGTATGTGAATCATCGCTACGGCGATGGATGTAAAGCATTACAATTCCATAAGAGGAATGGTTGGTTTTAATCAATGTCTGATAAGTACTTAGGTAGTGGTGAGTGGAAGCGTAGGCGACTGCTCGTATTACAAGCTGCTAACCATGAGTGTACATATTGTGGCAAGACCGCCAACAGCGTTGATCACATCGTTCCAAGATCAGTAGATAATTCATCAACAGCACATGATCTATCCAATCTTGTTGCGTGCTGTGTGTCCTGCAACTCATCTAAGGGTGGGCGTTTTTTTAGAGAGCGAGTTCTACCCCCCCTTGCATTCCGAGACTCTCTCTCCATTGTGCATAAGTCGCCATTCCAACCCGAAGCGAACTAGATGGAAACCGATCAAGACCTATCACTCCTTGAACCGTTTGATAAAAGTTATTTAGGTCAAACGCTCCCCCGAATACACACGCCAATTCTGGATTTACCGTCTAGGGGCAATGAAGTAATAGATTTAGCAAACAAAATTGGAATGCCACTTATGCCATGGCAAGCGCATGTGATTACTGAGGCTACAAAGTATTATCCAGACACAATGAAGCCCGCGCACAAAACAAACGCACTATTAATCTCACGGCAATCAGGCAAAACCCATTTATTACGAATGAGGATACTTGCAGGGTTATTCTTGTGGGATGAGAAGTTAATTATTGCTACTGCTCAAAATCGAGACATTGCACTAGAAACATTTAGGCTAGTTGCTAACACAATTGAGGATCATCCATTTTTAAAGGATCAAGTGCGATCAATTAGAGTTGCGAACGGTCAAGAAGAAATAACAACTAAAACTGGATGCCGTTACAAGATCATTGCGCCTAATGCCGGTGCGCGTGGTTTATCGGCTGATCTAGTTGTAATTGATGAAGCAAGGGAGTTGATGAATACAGATGCTTACTCAGCCATGGTTTATACGACACAGGCAAGACCGCGATCACAAATCTTTATGGCAAGTTCTGCAGGGGATGCTTTTAGCGTTGTTCTTAATAGAATTAAAGAACAGGCACAAAAAGCGATTAGCGCACCTGACTCAGATAAAACAATTGGATGGTGGGAGTATTCTGCCCCGTATGGTTGCGCATTTGATGATGTGGAAGCGTTAAGGCAATCAGTACCAGCATTGGGCTACACGATTGATATGGATACGATCCAAGCGCGATTAAAAGACCCAGAACCAATGATTCGTACAGAATTACTCACTCAATGGATTGAAACGCTAAAAAATCCGTTTCCCGAAGGAGCATGGCCAGATTCATTGGTTGAGGGATTGGAATTGCCAGTTGGCAAACCTACATGGCTCGCAGTCGATGTTTCGCCCGATCGTAGGCATTGTTCACTTATGGGCGCGCAACAAATGGACAACGATCGAATTGGCGTGGGATTGATACAAACTTGGGAATCTAACACATCTGTAGATGACTTTAGGATTGCAGCTGATGTATCTACTTGGGCGCGTAAATACTCAGCACAAGTTGTTGGTTTTGATAGATATACCGCTTCTGGCATTGCAGCGCGTTTAGCCAGTGCAGGAATACCCGTGCAGGATATGTCAGGCTCTATTTTCTATCAAGCATGCGATGAATTACTAAGTGCCATGTCATCGGGCAGATTGGCACACTCAGGGCAAGAGGAATTGACAAAACACATCTACAGTTGCGCTAGAAAAGAAGGTGCTGATGGCGGTTGGCGAATAATCCGAAAAGACTCAAGCGGCTATGTTTCGGCAGCAGTAGCACTTGCAATGGTAATCCATTTTGCATCTAAGCCAAATCAAGTAGCGGGCATCTTTTCCGTTTGACAATGCGCTAATGTGTGATATGCGCTATCATTTGAATCTATGGGAATTCTAAATAGTTTTCGCACTGTAACAGCCGCAACCAATACATTTCCAGCAATGGCAGATGTTATTATGGAAGCGCAGAACAATCCAGTAGTTTATAGCACTGGATACGCTTATTATGATCCAATTGGTTATGTAAGCGCTACACGCGACCAAGCCATGTCGTTAAGTGCAGTTGCCAGATGTCGCAACATTATTGCTGGAACTCTTGCAAGTATCCCTCTAGAACTTTACAGTTCAAAAGGTGAGGAATTACCACGCCCAAGATGGATGAAACAGCCAGATCCTAATTCAACCCGTGGGGCTACCCTTGCGTGGACAATTGATGACTTGATTTTTCATGGCAACGCCTATTGGCAAATTATTGATGTTTACAAAGAGGATGGGCGACCATCTGCATTTAGATTTATTCCTTACAGCCGTGTAACTCCTAATTACAATTTCAATTCAACTTTAGTTGTTGGATATTCAGTAGATGGTGCAACTGTTCCCAATAGTGGGTTAAATAGTCTTATTACTTTTCAAGCCCTTGATGAAGGGGTTTTGAAAAGAGGGGCGACCACAATTAAAACTGCGCAAAGCCTTGAACAAGCTGCAAGGCGTTCGGCTGAGGAACCAATCCCATCTGGCACATTACGCAATACAGGAATGGACTTACCAGAGGAACAAGTTTTAAGTTTATTGTCAAAATGGAAAACTGCTAGAAGTACACGGGCAACTGCCTATCTTACAAGCAATCTGGAGTTTAAGGCAGAACAGTTTGATAACTCTCAACAGCAATTAGTTGAGTCCAGAAAAGCAATGCAAACTATGTTGGCTCAGATGATGAATGTTCCACCA